>Ga0194126_10000754_pt1 | contig 54691 bp, 67 predicted proteins | sample TA2KigC150mmetaG_FD_148641 | JGI IMG/M metagenome (GOLD analysis project Ga0194126, IMG submission 148641) | Freshwater microbial communities from Lake Tanganyika, Tanzania - TA2015035 Kigoma Deep Cast 150m | ecosystem: Environmental > Aquatic > Freshwater > Lake | place: Tanzania: Lake... | reverse complement strand
CATTCTAAACCAATTTTATTGTCGGATCTTAATATAACTTACCTAAAAAATGCAAATTATAACGGCGTTAGAATATTTCATAACACTGTTAATTTTTGATCTGTTTATCTTAGCTCAAAATCAATAGTAATCACGCATTCTACATTTGTAGAATTACTAATCTTAATTTTTGAATTTTTCAGCTCAAGTTGCATCTTTGTCATATTTTTTGCATCAATAATCTGCTTGCCTATCGTTTCTAGTACCCACACCTGATCTTCTTTTTTTGCCATGCTTGCAACAACTACACTGGAATCTGTCAGCTTGGCTGTTGCAGACAGCAACATTATGCAGGAATTGACAAACATCCCAACATCTTTTTTATTATAAAACAGACTGAAAAATCCATTTAGCGAATCAAGAATCAAAAGTGATTTCTGTTTAGAAATACTTGCAATTACATCTCTAAACAGATCATTCCAGTTGTCTCTGGTAGGCTGGAATACTTGTAATTTATCATATTCTGGAACAATCTTTGCTGTAAGATAGCCACTATAAAGCAAATCAAAATCAAGATAAACTATAGGCAAATCTATCAAATCAACTAGCTTGATAAAAAAAGCAGTCTTTACATAAGGATCAGAGCACATGACTGAATTCAATACATCTTGCTCAAGAATTGTTTTTACATCAGAATTTTTGCTCAACGCTGACATAGTCTGTATCTGATATAATAATTAATTTAAAATCAGATTGGCGCTAGGAATTTTTTCCTTATAATGATGAATCTATCTTTCTTGCTCTTCTATAACCATCATAGTCAGCGTGGACTGGACCTTGTTTATCTTTCTAATCTTGTTGGTTATAATGGAACGCAAGTGATCTGTTGTATCTGTTGTTATCTTTAACACTATATCATAAACACCATAAACCCCTTGGATTTCAAACTGAATATTTTTTTCAGAGGCAAGAATTTTTTTGGCCTCAGCTATAATTGACTCATCAGAACCTAGATCAGAATTAAGTAAAACATAAGCAGTTGGCACATTCGGAATTTCATTGGATGATATTTAACCTTTCATTAAATTCAAAAACTGAATAATCAGATCATATATTCTATAACATGAAAGCAATAGATCTAACTCTTACAATATCGCAAACAATTCCAACATTTCCTGGATCACCAAAACCAAAATTCATCACTTGGTCAAAGCTTAAAAAAGATGGATACAACTTGGAGCTCTTGTTTTTTAGCTCACACACTGGCACTCACATTGATGCACCATACCACTTTGTTGAAACTGGCATGAAAATTCATGAAATACCACTTGAACGGCTGATATCTGACGCTGTTTTAATAAAAATTAAAAAAGAAAAAAACCAGTCAATACAAAAAGCAGACATTGTAAACTTTGAAAAAACACACGGAAAAATTCAAGACAAATCAACTGTGATTTTTTTTACGGGGTGGCAAAAAAATCTAGAAAAAACAAACTATTTCACAGAAAATCCCGGTCTGTTAGCATCAGCTGCCACATATCTAACATTAAAAAATACAAACTTAGTTGGAATCGATTCACCTAGCATAGACATGGGAAAAAACAAAAATTTTCCCGCACACAAGATTCTATCAAAAAACAATGTCCTCATTGTTGAGAATCTGGCAAATCTTGAGAAAATATCTGCACAGAATTTTAAATTAATAGTTCTACCACTAAAGCTGAAAAATACTACAGGATCTTCGGTAAGAGCGGTTGCTATTCAAAGCACAAACTGAAATCTCTTTTGTTTGTACTTTTTGTCTAACGTTCCAGTAATTGGAAGTTGATTGCCACAGACCTTGCATTTGTTATTCTGATCTAAATTCCACTCGACTATGTCAAAGCCATATCTCTTCACGGCAATTTGATTGCAGCCAGAACAGTAGGTATGTTCAAGTGGATGGCCTGGCACATTTCCCAAATATGCATATGAAAGCCCTTCTTCTTTTGCAATAGCGTAATGTTTTTCAAGAGTTTCAATAGGTGTTGGTTCAAACTCCATCATCTTATAATCTGGATGGAATCTCAAAAAGTGAATTGGCATTTCTGGCCCAAACTCATCATAAATAAACTTGCATAACTTGCGTGCATAATCTAAATTATCTCCAACTTGCGGCACAATCAGATCTGTTATCTCAACATGGATCTTTGTTTTGTCGCGAATCTCAAGCAATGTATCAAAGATTGGTTTTGGATCAGGCACTCCAATATATCTTCGTGTAAACTGCGGCTCTGCACTTCCCTTAAAGTCAACAGTAATGCAGTCCAAAAACTCATTCATCATGTTTACTGTTTCAGGCGTATCATATCCATTTGATACAAAAATATTGTACAATCCATTTTTTCTTGCAATAACTCCGCAATCACGTGCAAACTCGATAAAAATTGAAGGCTGGTTATAGGTATAGGCAATACCATCCGCACCATATTCCAGTGTGGTTTTTACCACTTCTTCTGGCGTCATATCTTGCCCCTCAATCTTTCTTCGCTGGCTAATGTCATAGTTCTGGCAGTACTTGCATAGCCAGTTGCATCCTGTTGTAGCTATTGAAAAAACACTGGAGCCTGGCCTATAATGAATCACAGGCTTTTTTTCTATTGGATCAACATGGCCTGTAATGACTTTACCATATACAAATAACTCTAACTTGCCATTTACATTTCCTCTAATTCCACACAATCCAATTTGGTTCTTGTTTACCTCACAGTATCTGGCACAAGCGGTGCAGCGAACCTTGTCGTTTGGCAATTTTTGATATAGAATCGCTTCTTTACTCATCAGATTACTTAGATGTCTTTTACCAATATAAGTACAACATATAGCAAGCTAAAAGTAGAGAAAAACAAAAAGGTAACTAGCATGAGTAAAGCAGGAAACCTCTGGAGAAAAGTCCATGGTAGACTAACAAAGAAACCAACAAACTTTTCGTGGCTTTTAGATAATCAGCTAGCTGGATGTGGGATGCCAACCTCAATTGAAGAACTAAAATGGATCCAAAATCAAGGCGTCAAGTCTATAGTTACAATGACTGAAATTGCACTACCGCAATCATGGATAAAAGATCTCAACTACTTACATATACCAACAGAAGATCTTGGTGCCCCTGATATGGAAAAAATTGATTCTGCAGTAGATTTTATTCATCAAAGACTAGAATATGATGAGCCAGTTATGGTACACTGTGCAGCTGGTATCGGACGAACAGGAACAATTTTGGCATGTTATCTAATCAAATATCACAGTCATTCTACAAAAAAAGCAATTGAGCAAGTAAGAAAAAAAAGACCAGGCTCTATTCAGTCAGAGTCACAAGAGATCGCAATAAGTTTCTACGAAAAATATATTCATAGTTAGTTATTCTGGGATGGACTGTGTTTCTAGTTTTCCATCCACTACTTTGATAAACATGTATCTGTTGTCTTTGAAGATCAATGTGATTCCACCCTCTTTGTCAGGATCTTCGACTTCTAGCAGCTCTTGTCCCCTTAATCCATCATATTTTGCCATATCGCTTTTTCTTTAAAGCGTCCTTATATCCCTAATTGATCTTAATCTCAATTTCCTTAGCATGATCCTTTACATTGTCTGGTTCTGTGTAATCATGTTTTTGCCAAGACATGTAAACCTCTGCTCCGATCTTATGATTCCCAGAACCTAGTTCAGATGCCTTGAACACTATATTTTCATCAAAGTCAAACAATTCATGTTTGATTTCTTCTTCACTTAGTCTGATAAAAGGCTCAAAATTCTTGGCCACTTGAACCCAGATTCGTCTCTCCTTCATTGGATTGACAAGCTTTGGGTTTCTAGTCCAAAACAAGGATGCCTTTCTGTAAGTATCAAGTGGTTTGCCAACCTCACGTTTTCTTAATCCCCCAGACGTGAGTTTTATGCCATATTTTAGCTTGAACAGATTATCGTTTTTGTTATACGCATTTGTCCAATTCTCTTCGGTAAAAGAATCGCGTAAAGTTCCCTTAAGCGAGAATTTCACGTTAACAGTAACGTCTTCATCTACTGTGAACTCGTTCTTGTTTTTTATTAATTCTAAATCTGAAATGAAATTCTTGTTCACGTTTAATCGTTCATAATGATTTATATCTACAATAAGTTCTTTTTCGAATGCATGAATGCTCAAGTAGTAACTTCAACATCCAAAGAAATCAATCTGTCAATCAAAGAATCTGACATTGGAATGTTATACATCATTCAGCATGAATTACTCAAAAATACAAACATAGATTTTGCAGGAGTTATCTTAAAGCATCCACTTACTAATGAATGCTGGATAAGAGTGAACTCTACAAAAGAAAATCCTCTAAAAGACATCATTAAAGCCACAGACTTGGCAATAGAGTCTGTTAATGAATTAAAGAAACTGTTTAATTCAAAAATTAAGGTAAAATAAATGCAATTTTGTCCTACATGTGAAGTACGTCTAAAAAAGAGCGAAGCTAATTCTGTACTCAGTTGTCCTAAATGTGGTTATACTGAAAATGAAGCTAAGACGCAAAAGACAGTAGAAGAAACCACAAAACCTGACTTGAATGTTCTTGATGAAAGTGATGGAAAAGAAGTACTGCCTACAATTCAAATCGAATGTGGAAAATGTGGCCACAATCAAGCGGTTTGGTGGATGTTACAAACACGTAGTGCTGATGAACCTACAACACAATTTTATCGTTGCATCAAATGCAGCTATACATGGCGTAATTACGCATAACGTTTAACTTGAACGTTTTTCACATGTGATTAAGTTTGGTATTCTCAGCAAAAACTAGTGGATCAGATGATCTCAAAGCCATAATATCTGCTATATCGACACTTGTTGAAGAGGCAACCTTTGTCTCTACAGCAGAAGGAATCTCATTTCGTGGCATGGATCCATCTCACGTAGCGCTAATTGACATATCATGGCCAAACTCTGCATTTGAAAAATACGAATGTGATAGTGATATTAAATTTGGAGTACGCATAGACGAATTTTCAAAGCTGATAAAACGCGCTGATAAAAAAGACAGCATAGAAATCAGCATCTCTGATGATAATATGCTACTTGTAACTATTGGCAAAAACAAAAAATACAAAATGAGATTAATTGAGAGCTCAGCAACAGACACTCCACTGCCAAAAATCCCATATAATGCAAAAATCGGTCTGACTAACACTGAATTTGATAAAGTTTTAGGAGATGTACAGGTAGTATCAGACTATCTAACAATACGCGCAACGCCGGCAACAGCAGAATTTTCAGGCAAAGGAGATTCGGGGGAGGTAGTAATAGACTTGGAAAAAGGCTCAGAACAACTAACGGAGCTGTCAGTTAAAGAGGAAAGTACTGGAACATACAGCCTAGAATATCTCAATCCAGTAGTAAAGGCAGTTGGCACCTCGGTTGGGTCAATAACATGTGAGTATTCAAGTGCAAAACCACTCAGAATAGAATTTAAGGTTGCAAATATAGGTAGAATTCACTTCTATTTGGCTCCACGTGTAGAAAGTTAATGCATTTATGCCAAAATAATTGGAGATAAATTGATTTGAAAATCGTATTAAAATTTGGTGGAACATCAATCTCTACTGCTAAAAACATAAGAAAAGTTGCAAGCTATATTCATTTACTATCAAAACAAAATCAAGTAGTAGTAGTTTGTTCTGCAATTGATGGCGTAACAGACGATCTCATCCAGATATCAAAATTCATACATCGAGGAAACAAGGAACACGCAAATCGATTAACTGCAAAAATAATTGCAAGACACAGGCAACTTGCAAAAGAAACTATACCCAAACCACAAAACAGAAAAAAACTTCTAGACACACTAGACTCTGATCTAACTGAGCTTGAGGAGCTACTACACGGCGTAATCTTGCTTGGTGAGGTAACACCTCGTTCGCTAGATTACATAATCTCGTTTGGCGAGCGACTTTCTATCAAGATAATAGCTCATGCTCTACTTGATCTTGGGCGCAAGTCAATTCCTCTGACAGGAAAGGAGACCGGCATTGTAACAGACTCTAATTTTGGCGAATCAAGACCATTAATGGACACAACACGACTACGTGTCATAAAAAATGTTGACTCTCTTCTTTCTAAAAAAATAGTACCTGTGGTAGGGGGATTTGCAGGAGCTGATCAATATGGAAATATTACCACTTTTGGGAGGGGAGGATCAGACTATTCTGCAACAATAATTGCGTCTTGCATAAAGGCTGACGAAATATGGCTGATGACTGACGTTGATGGCCTGATGACAGCAGACCCAAAGACTGTCAAAAATGCAAAGGTACTCAAAGAAGTTTCATATGCTGAGGCAATTGAAATGGCACTTTTTGGGGCAAAGCAAATACACCCACGTACTTTTGAACCATTACTATCAAAAAAAGTCCCAATGAGAATTAGAAACACATTCAATACAAAAAATCCTGGAACAATGGTAACTGCCTCACCTGATGAAGCCACCAAAAAAACTGTAAAATGTGTAAGTGCGATTCGTCATAATGGTCTCATCGATGTACGAGGGGGCAGTATGGTAGGGGCACCAGGAACTGCTGCAAAAATATTTGCTACGCTGGCAAAGAGCGGGGTAAACGTAATGATGATCTCACAAAATCCTTCTGAATCTAGCATATCAATAATCGTAAAACAAAGCGATCTTGACAAGGCTGTCAATGCACTAGAGATAGAGCTTCTTGGCAAAATAATCAAAAAGCTAGAGATCACAACAGACGTAGCTATAGTAGCATTAATTGGATCCGGTATGCGAGGAACTGTTGGAGTAGCATCTAGAGTCTTTGGTTCAGTAGCAAAAAAAGGCGTTAACGTAGTCATGATAGCACAAGGATCATCAGAACTTAATCTAGCATTTGTTGTAAAAGACTCTGACTGCAAAAACGTAGTTCAAGCACTGCATGACGAGTTTGAGCTTGCAAAAATAAACTAGCTTTACAACAATCTAGTAGAAATTTTCGAAAAAGGGATAAATTAACTCAAAAACACTCTGATCATATCTTGACAGGAAAATTATACATCGTAGGTGTAGGGCCTGGTCACCATGATCATATGACATTTGGTGCAAAAAAAGCAATTGAGGAAAGCGATACAATAGTAGGATACGAGACATATGTCAATCTAGTTGAGGACCTAATACAAGGAAAAGATGTTTACAGATATGCCATGACCCAGGAAGTAGAGCGGGCACACCAATGCATTGATCTTGCAAAACAAGGAAGAACAGTCTCACTTGTATCAAGCGGCGATCCAGGAATTTATGGCATGGCAGGACTGATTTATGAAATTCTTGCAGAGTCTGGATGGGATCCAAAAAACGGGCTGCCAGTAGAAATAATCCCAGGAGTCTCTGCACTAAACTCTTGCTCATCCATAGTGGGTTCGCCCCTAATGACAGACTTTGCTGTTGTCAGCATGAGTGATCTTCTGGTCCCATGGGAAGTAATAGTAAAGCGAGTAGAGGCTGCTGCACAAGGCGACTATGTCATAGTAATATACAATCCATCAAGCAAAAAGCGAATCCATCAGCTACAGGACACAAGAAAAATCTTGCTAAAATATAGAAAACCTACAACACCTGTTGCAATAGTAAAGGGCGCATACAGAGAATCACAGACAGTTGTTCTAACCGATCTTGAAAACCTTGAAGAGCACTCTGACAAGCTTGGTATGATAAGTACAGTAATTATTGGAAACTCGTCAACATACACTTACAAAAATTTGATGATAAATCCGCGGGGATACCAGTCAAAATATAATCTTCAGGAAGAAGAAAGCCCAGAACTAAAAGCATAGTAGCTAGGCGCTTTTTTTAATAATCTCAACTAATTCATTGTTTAGTACTAGTTTCTCTCTAATCGGTTGTATTATTTTTATCAAGTAATTGGCAACTGTCTGTTTTAGATCTGTTGGATGAAGCTTTTTTTGCATAAAATCTGACTCTAGCTGGGAATAGCTAGAATAAGTCACATTACCACCAAATTTTGCAGGACGTTCTACACCAATCTCATTAAATTCGTGATAGATAACATGCTTTGCAATCTCTAACACAGGATTGTCTTTTATGTTGCCTTCTTCGCACCATGCTTTTTTGAGCTTTGATCTTATGTCATCATCAGAATCATGTATAAAGATGCCAGACGATGGACTTGATTTGCTCATTTTGCCAAGCGACTTTGAATCAGGCGTAGCTTCTGGTTCTGACAGACTAGGCAATAGTCTGTGATGGACAGCCACAGGAACCTTCCACTTCATTTTTGGAAACAATTCTCTTGCAAGCATGTGTATTTTTCGTTGATCCATTCCTGCATGGACAATATCAATATCTAAGAAATGAATATCTGTTGCTTGCATAGGTGGATAGAGAAGCTTGGCTAGATCAATTTTCTCTTCAGTCTCTGATCTTCCCATAATTGTTAGTGTCCGTATTGTACGTGCAAGTGACATGTGTTTTGTTAGCTTGACTAACTCTAACCAGTACTCTTTTTTTGAAGAGTAAAGATCTGATCCTAATACAATCTCAACACCAGGACATACTAGTCTAAACGCATCTGCATAATACCTTGATACCTTGGAAATTGTTTCCCAGTCTCCGCCAAGCTTGTCATTGATCAAAGTGTGCCAGTCAGCCAAAAAAACAGTACAACTTACTCCTGCCTTGAGAAAATCATTTATTTTAAAACCCGTGCTTATCAAGCTGCCAAGATGTAGAAATCCAGAAATCTCTAACCCGATATAGTGTTTTGGTTTGGAATTTGTTTTGAAAAGCTCAACTAGCTCATCACGAGTTACAATTTCTTCTGTTGGCGGTCTCTCTATTAGACTAACTTTTTCTTCAACATCCAAGTTGAAACAGATTTTGGGCTAAAACCCTATAAAGTTACGCATCTAGATCTAGGTTCTTTCTTGGCTTTGTACTAAGATAAAATGCGTGTGAGCTAATAATGAATGCAGCGAGAAATATCTTTGTTGCAAAAATAAGATTCCATGGTCTGCTGGGATCTGGATAGGCAATGGTTAACGAATCTATGTCAGGAACTACGCCATCTACAATGCCTGCTGATATCTGTGCATTAAGAACGGTGAAATTGTATAGCACTTCATAAAGGCAAATAACTGCAAAACCTAGTACCATAAGCTGAACAAGTGCCATCTTCCATGATCTCAGGTTTGTTGTCTTTTTCCAACCTATTCTTGTAACACAATACCAACCAACTATGGTGGAAAAAAACAGCCATGTAGTTAGCTTTGCAAAATGTTTGTATGGAAACTCGGTTTTAACCAAAGCCTCACCCATAACATATGTTCCAGTTTTATCCCATTCTGTAAACATTGCATAGATTCCATAAGCAGTAATTGATGCCATTATGAAGGCACATCCGTAGAATATGTAAAGAAAAACCTTGTAGTCAGTATCGGTTTCATGTAGATTGTGTACTTGCATTTAATACGAATACCAATTTTTGCAATATAAAAATTGACGCAGATTGAGACGAAATTTATTAGAGCAAGTAAGAGCACCAGACCTATTGCAAATTCCAATAAACATTCCAACACTTGGAAGAGAAGAAATCAAGGCAGTAAATGCAGTATTACAAAAAGGGCAGCTTACCTCATCTGCCAGCCAGGGTGGCAAAAACGTACAGGAATTTGAAAAATCAGCTGCCTCTTTTGTAAAATCAAAGTTTGCTGTTGCTGTTAATTCTGGGACGGCAGCACTACAGGCAGCACTATACGCACTTGATATCAAAAAAGGAGACGAGGTCCTTCTACCATCATTTACATTTGTTGCCACAGCAAACTCTGTTGTATCAGTTGGGGCAAAGCCAGTCTTTGTTGATATTCTCAAGGAAAACTATACCATTGATCCTGAAGATCTGAGAAAAAAGATCACAAAAAAATCCAAAGCCATAATCCCGGTTCATCTGTATGGTAATGTTGCATTTATTGATCAAATAATCGAAATAGCACACAGACATGGTCTAAAAATTATTGAAGATGCCGCACAATCACTTGGTTCTACTTTAAAAAATAAACATACAGGAACATTTTCTGATCTTGGCTGCTACAGCCTCTATCCTGCAAAAGTTGTAACGGCAGGGGAGGGGGGCTTTATAGTAACTGATAATGAAAAACTGTACAAAAAACTGCAAATGATACGAAACCATGGCATGGTACATGGTTATGATACTCGCATAATTGGGATGAATCTTAGAATGCCTGAGATCAGCGCCGCAATCGCAAAAGTACAGATGAAAAAACTGGGAAAATTTCTCAGCATACGAAAAAAGAACGCTAAAATTTTATCTGAACTAATTTCTGATCTTGACATACAAATCCCAAAGGAAAGAAAAGGCGAACATGTAAACTGGTATCTCTACACCATTGCAACTAAAAACAGAAACAAGATACTGAAAAAACTAAACTCTGCCGGAATAGGTGCCATGGCATACTATTCTACTCCAGTACACAATACACCATTCTACCACAAAAAAATCAGCCTTTCTAACACAGACTGGGCAGCATCAAGTGTCTTATCGCTGCCAATACACCCACAGGTATCGGAGCAAAACCTGTCGTTTATCTCAAAGACAATGCACAAGGCATTACAAAATTGAACACGCTAGAAAACGCAATCGGAAAACTATGCAAGACAATACTTCCAATTAACGAAGAGGTATTTTTTGGAAATCAAAAATCAACAATAGCTATCTGCACACTCTCAAGCATATCGATGCTAAAAGAGATCTCAGAATCAGCTATGATGGAAAAAATTGCAATTGCAGGAAGGCTGTTGTCTGAAAACAAAGGAATTGATTCGCTAGTCAGATACGTTATTACAAGTAATACAGTAAAAACAATAATTGTGTGTGGAAAAGACGTAACAGGCCACAAAGCAGGTCGTTCTCTACTTGCATTATACAAGAACGGAATTGATGATGATAGTAGAATAATCGGCTCACACAGTCCTGATCCAGTTCTTACTGTCACAAAAAACGAAGTTATAAGATTCTGTAACAAAGTAAATCTTCTTGATATGATAGGAGAAACAAGTCTAGAAAAAATCAATCAAGCGGTGGAATTAAACTAGTATCCGTTTTTTTGTCTGTCTCTATTAATCTCGTTTTTTCGCTTGTATTCATTTAAGATATCTTCTGGTGTCAGGCCAAGCTCAAGTGATGCCTGTACAACAAAGTGCCATATATCGATAAGCTCTTCTTTTGCATCATCTTGATTAAACGGGAGCGGTTTTTTCCACCACTTCCAATTTGTTGTACGCTGTAACTCAACTGCCTCATGAATTATTGCAGTGCACAAGGCCGCAACTTTACCTTCTACGTCTTTTGGGTATCTATCCAAATTCATCATATCTGCTAGTCCTTTTTGCAAAGCAAAAATAGATTCTAATCTGTCTTCAAATTTCTCTGTAGTCTCTTGCGGCAATTTTATCGATTTGTAGCGGATCCTAAGGAACTTAAACTTTTCAAAACTGAATCATTTTTTCATATAGTTTAATTCTTTTCTCAATTTTTGATTTTGAAAGTTCTAACAAACCATCCAAACCATATCTCTCAACTGCAAAGGAACCTACAACATTACCATAGATCACTGATTTTTTTATTGTAGAAAGCGCAGTGTTATTTTCTCTTGCTAGGTATCCTATCATAGCACCAGCAAATGAATCTCCAGCACCTGTAGGATCTAAAATAGTCTCCAACGAAAATGCAGGAGAGGGAAAGATCACGTCTTCAAAAAAGAGAAGAGAGCCATGTTCGCCTTTTTTTATTATTACATAATCTGTTCCCCAATCCATAATTTTTTTGGCGCATTTTATCAGATTATACTCTCCTGTAAGCAGCTTTGCCTCTTCATCATTTATCACAACGGCATTAACACCTTTGATCATTTTGATAACAGATGATCGCTTTGTAGAAATCCAGTATTCTATTGTATCACACATGGAAAATTTGATCTTGTCAAACTCTCTTATCATTGCGACATTTTGATCCGGATCGTTATTAGCCAGATAAACATATTCAGATTTTCTGTAATTGTCTGGAACAACAGGTCTGAAATTTGCAAGAACATTAAGTTCAGTTTTTAGTGTTTTTCTAGTACTGAGAGTATTATCGTAACTACCATCATATCGAAATGTTTTCCCATCCTTTATCACTAGACCTTGTAGATCTAGTCTTTTTGAAAGAATACTGTGATATTTTTTGGGAAAATCATTTCCTACCACTGCAATTAAACCAGTATCTACAAAAAAACTAGCAGCAATGCCTGCAAACGTTGCAGCGCCACCTAGCACATTTCTTAATACTCTTGATGGCGTTCTTATTGTATCAAGTGCAGTTGAGCCAAAAACAGTAAGCACATTTTGTGGAGCTAATTTTGTTGTATAAATTCTCTAGCTTGGTCTTCTGTGGGATAATAAACAAACGGAACATCAAGTGATGTAAAGAGCACATCATATTTTGTTACCCCACTAATTTTTACAAGAGGCGTATTCTCGTTATCAGAATACTTTTTGTCGCTCTTGTAGACACCATCAACTAATGCCTTACTCATGGCAGGAAGAACAAACGGCTCCAGAACACCATCGCCAATTTTTTCATCTTCAACTGATATTACAAAGTCGGTTTTGCCAGCAGTTAGTACAAGTAGAGATGGATTGTTAAACTCTAGCTGCATGTTATAGGTAGCCTCATTGCCATTTTGTTCAAGCAATTCGTTTTTAGCTATTGTTACTCCTATCTGAGATGCAGAAGCATACTGGGAGAAACCAAAAATGCCTGCTACTATGGCAAAAATAATTATGGCCTTTTTTGCAGTTTTCACAAGGATTACTTCCTAAATTGCTTTTTAATACAAGGGGAAAAAAAAACGACCACGATGTGTAAAAGTTTTAATCTTTTCTTAAAGCTACTTAGAGCTAGCAGAATAAATCAAAAGTGACAAATTCTAAGTTAGTTGGCACGAATAAAGGTAAAAACAGGCGAAAATGAGGTTGAGGTTGACTCTAGAGACTTTTACGTAGACAACTACTCCATAGGCGAAGTAATTGAGAACATATCAAGACACATGCCAAAAATCAAATCTAGAATAATCTATGATGATGAGCCAGAAGAACTAGGAAAAAAATACCATGAAAGCCTAAGCTACATCAAAACACTAGATGACGCTGAGGTTCATGAGCCAGAATTTAGTGAACCAGTCGTTCTACATGAAAGTGAAATTAAAAATAAACTGCATATGCTAGCAAAGACGTCATTTTTTAATGAACCACGAAACGTTGCAGAAACTGTCAGTCAGCTACGTGAGTATGGATGGATTACTAGTCCCTTGGATGTATCAAAAGCACTTACAAAAATGGCATTTAACAAACAGATCCTAAAAAATTCACGAGAGAATCTCTGTTATTATTTTATGAAAGAAGCTCTCATAACTAACTAGTTTTATAATTACAGATTTTACAAGACTCAAAAACATTTCCTTCTAGATGATCAAAATGCGTTTTACATTTTCTACATGTGTGATGCATATCAAAATATCCATCATCTTCAGTTTTACTCACTTGCTTTGATTCAAGATCTGTACTTTTACAATTAATGCAATGACAACCGCAGCTCATCAATGAATAACTAAATTTTGTATTAATCTATGTATAGCTGTAATCAGTACTAAAACTATTGAAGAAAGAACGAGAAATCCCATTAGAGATTGATGATCATTTTAGACTATTTGGAAAAGAACCATGGGAAATAGACTATGGTGAAAAGTGTCCTGTCTGTAATACGCGAATAGACGAGTATGGTTTTTGCTCATGTGGTTCTGGTGGCGAGTGATTTTCTAAAAACCAGCACCATAATCATAGACATTCCTAAGACTAGGGGGACAAATAATGGAAATTCTGGCACTACAGAAGTGCCTATAATCCGTACAGTATCTGCAGTTTCAGGCCTTATATTTAGCTGGACATGAGTTTCATTAACAGCATATTCGTGTCTCAGAACTTTTTCCTTATCAGTAAAGACTCCATAAGGTTCTTGATCTAGATATACCTGATAGGGATTCCATAAAAGCTCCAACGGAATAAGTAATGTAACAAATTGATGATCATCCTTTACATCAAAGCTAATAGTTTTTGTTGGCTGATCAAAATTAAATGAAGTGATCTCAGCCAAAGTTCTAACCTCAACATTAAAGGTTTTGTCTTGCCATTTGACTTCTTGCATGATTGCTGGCTCATTGATAATGTATTCTAAAATCATCTGACAACCATGACAACGTATCCCTTTTGCATCATTATATCCAAGATTTACAGGTCTGTCATTTGCAAAAACCAAATCAGCACTTTTAGGAAAAAGAAACATCGTATTTCCAGGATAAAAGAAATTCCATGTCCATATACCATTTTTTAACTCTAGTACATCATCTAGATCATATTCAACAATAACAGTTTTTTTTGTAGGAAATATGGTGACACCACTTATATCCTCAACACCAACTTTTGCAAACTCTACATCCACGTCCTGTTCATCTGTAACTCTCAGATTTGATACAGTTCCATTGACTAAATCAAGTTGTTGAGCCTTTGTATTACTTGCTATCTTATGAACCACATGTACCTTTCCATCTTCTTCAATTGTAATGCTAACATCCATTTGAATCGCAGGTACACCTAAAGAAATTTGGGCAAAACTTTGTTGTACTGATGATACTAGTACAAACAAGACTAGAATAGTAACTATGATTTTCAAACTAAACATCTACTCAGATAGTATTACCTTGTTCATTTTAGCTTCTTCTAGTGGGCAGTCATTTTTGTCTCTTGGTAAATTAACAATTTTATCGGCAACATTCATTCCTTCTACTACCTCACCAAACACTGTATATTGTCTATCAAGAAAGGTGCTATCTGTTGTTACAATAAAAAACTGCGAGCCTGCACTATCTGGGTCTGTTGCTCTTGCCATAGAAACAATACCACGAAGATGAGATCTAGGATTAAACTCAGCTTTTATGGCATAACCAGGACCACCCATTCCCCACCTACTTTTATCGGTACTCTTTGTATTTGGATCTCCACCTTGTATCATAAAGCCAAGAATGACACGATGAAATAACGTCCCATCATAAAATCCAGATTGGGCTAATTTTGCAAAGTTTCGTACCGTCTCAGGTGCAATATCTGGTAATAATTTAAACACAATATTTCCAAAACTAGTCTCTATTGTGGCTTTGGTCATTTCGAAAACTTCTTGCTATAAACATAAGAGTCTTGCTAACAAATGAACATGTTAAAAACAAACCTAGTACCCACTAGCGTTAGGAATAACTGTCTCCTAACTCTTAACGTTATAATTAAATTTTTAAAATCTGGTGAATCTTGTAACTATGACTTTATCTATAACTCATATCAATTTTTCATGAAAAGAATTTCTTAAATAACAATTACAAATTTTTTCTCACATAAAATAATCTTATATAGAACAACTAAAATTTAGAATCTGTGAATCGCACAAATCAAAGCACAGTTATTAAACAAGCAATTAACGCTTATCTGGACAAGGGATTAACCGACAAACAAGATATTTACAGTAAAGTGGTAGATGAGCTAGGCGTTCCAAGACCTACAGTAAGACGAGTTGCACGAGATCTGCGAAATGAACTACTAGCAAAAATAAAGATCCTACAGTCAGAGACTTTAAACAACGTAGCTACGCCTACAGAAGATACTGAAAAAGAAGAGTAGCTCGATTTTCGTCTTTTCTTTTTAATTTCAAATACTGATATTGACATTATTATTTATATTCAGCCAAATTTGTGAAATTAAACATGGGCTATTTGAGAAATCAGCTGGCAACTGTAGTAACTGGTTCATTTGCAGCTGCATTATCTCTGGCGTGGTTTCTTTTAGGTTCTGCCTATCCAATACTTCAGTTTGTATTCATGATGGCAGTTCCAATCACATGGTTTCTAACTGCAATGTGCTATCTGGCTCAAAAAAGCAAGGATTACATGCACAAATACAGTCTTGGCCATGATCATGACGTAAAAAAAAAGCTGAATGAACCACATCAGATAATTGGGATACAGGGAATAATGCAAGTGAATGCAAGTAAAATTGCAGAAAGCGAGCTAAGTCAGACCAAGAGTAAATTCGGAAATGAAGTAGAGGAGCTAAGAAATACAGTAAAGCTAAAAGAAAGTGAAATTAATCAGCTAAAACAAAAAATTGAAAACCTAGAAACAATGGTCCAGATTGAAGCCCTTAAAACCGAACTAGCAAACATTAAAGCTTTAGCTTCTAAAGAAAAGACAAAACGTAAAACAAAACGCAAAAGCTAGACTTTTTTGCCTTACTATAATGTACTAAATATAGCAATTAGATAGTTGTAAAGCATCTTGAACTATTAGATCTAATGAATTATGCGTCATCTTAATATGTAACTTTTTTAAAAAAAATTTGTGCGTACCCTAATAGCCCTTGGAATTCTTACCGCATTGTTATCAATAGTTGTAATCTCTCCAACCTTTGCAGAAAAACAACAATCGGTTACTGAGACAGTACCAATTAACGATTCTCTAGCTCTTGAAAAGACTACATTAACTATGAACATACCATCAAACAACAAGCTTCCATTTGGATCTGTTTGGGGAAAAATCAACAACGCTGCAGTTGAATATCCTGTAATAATCCAGATCTATAAAGGAAAGGACGCATATCATTTTGCACAAACTGATGTTAAACAAGACGGATCTTATGAATACCAATTCAGAGTTCTAGATTCTAACTCTGATAGAACAATCAAAATTTTTGAAGGAGATTATACTGTAAAAATCTTCAAAGTAGTTAATCTACCTACAACCATCAAATCTGCTTAGAAGCCAAAGCAAGCGTCTCATCAACTAGCTCTTTTAATCTGGTCTTTGCTTCATCTGCTATTACAGTTCCATCTTTTACCATGTCTACAGTCATGTAGACTGCTTTTGGGTTTGTTATAACTCGAAAGTATGACATTAGCTGAGTCACAAGCGTCTGAACATCGATAAATCCAATGTTTCCTGAAGCCATAATTGCTATGCCTGCAACCTTGCCGGCAGTTTTTTTGTAATTGATGTACTCAAAGAGATTCTTCAAAGAAGAGCTGAAAAACGAATTGTATATTGGCGTTCCAACCAACCAAACATCTGCTTCTGTTATATCATTGGCAGCCTGTAATGTAATGTCACTATATTTTTCGTTAGGACCGCAGTAGCAGTCTATCTTGTTTTCTGAGGGATTGATGAACTTTGTTTCTTTGTTTTTTGTTTTTGTATATTCATACACAAACTTCATCATGACCTCTGTGTTGGCTCCCTTTCTTGGACTGCCAGAGATAACTACAACTTTCACAACGCATTTCTATTATTAGTCTATTTAAATCAAAATTTATTTCAGTATAATGCGGGCTTGGAGGGCTTCGATCCCTCGACCTGTAACTTAGGAGGCTACTGCGCTGTCCATGTTGCACGTCATTTTGATGACTCTGCGCTACAAGCCCATCATCAAAAACATACATGTAATTATTTAAGCATAGTCGAGATTTGTCTTGATTAATTCTTCAATTGTATTCCAACTTGAATTTTCTTTTTGATTCCACTTTTCATAGTATACTACATCTTGCAGCTTGAGTCTTGAGAGCCAGCCAGACGACTCTAGATCTGGTTTTGTCGCAAATTCTGATACATAACCTAAACAAAGATACGCAACTGGAACAACATGTTCAGGAAGCTCTAGCAAATTTTTTAATACATTGTTTGAAAGTATACTTACCCATCCAACACCAACCCCTTCAGATCTTGCAGCAAGCCACAGATTCTGAACTGCACAACAAACGCTGTAGAGACCTGTCTCAGGAATGCTTGATCTTCCTATCACAAACGGGCCAAACTTTGATGGATCATATGTAACACATATGTTAAGCGGCGAATCAAGTATACCTTCCAGTTTGAAAGAAAGATATTTTGTTCTTCTTGGCTCTTCTACCAACTTGGATGAGTGCATTTTTTCTGCTTCAAAGGACTCTTTGATCTTTTTTCGTATCTCATAGTCTTTGATTAAAATAAAGTTCCATGGCTGGGAAAAACCCACAGAAGGTGCATGATGCGCTGCATAAAGAATTCGCGATAAAATCTTTTCGTCTATTGGTTTTGATGTAAACTGTGAACGTACATCTCTCCTAGAAAAGATTGCCTTGTAAAGACCTGATTTCTCTTCATCTGAAAAATCATTATCCATAAACAGTATGTAATTTTTGGACTATTCATGTTTTGTTAAACGTTAATAATGTCTACATCAGGTCTTGTCTCATCGGGCCGATGGTCTAGTGGTTAGGATACCGCCTCGACACGGCGGTGGTCGAGAGTTCAAATCTCTCTCGGCCCACTATACTAAATTCAAAACACTAGAGCGTACTTTCAAATTCTTTTTCAATAAGGCTCCAAGCATTCTCTACAGTAATCACGCCTTTTACGCTATATTCTACACCTTCTCCGATTGTAATTGCCTTGTATTCTTCTGTTATAGTATCTGACAAGACAAATTGTAAAGTACTCTTTAGCGGTATCTCAACGCCTGGATAAAATGCTGCTCTACCAGGCATTGCAACATCCTCAGTTGAGTACTGACCTGTACCAAGTGACTTACCATTAGCAAAAATCTCATATGAAATAAGGGGAACAGTGAATGTCTTATCACTAGGATTTTTTACAAGAAACGTTGTTTCAAGCTTTACACGATTTTCTATACTATTGACATCAACAACCTCTACATTAGCTAATTCTATTTCAGCTAATTCTAGATGCGGTATGTCAAGACTTGAATAATAGACTATACCGCCCATTAATGCAAGTAGGCCACCAATTGCTGCAAAAAGAATCATTCTTCCTTGTAATGTAACCAAGTTATTGTTTTCAGAGTTTGTACAACTAAAAAATGTTGTCAACATCCAAATAGATAATATTTGTTAGAACAACATCGATTCACTATGGCAATGGAACAGGCAATAATCACTTGGATACACCTTGTCTCTGCATCAATTTGGGTTGGTGGCTCTTTGTTTATTGGCGTAGTCATATCTCCACTTCTAAGAACAATGTCAACATCATTAGAAGAAAGACTACAATTTATGATCAAAGTTGGACGACGATTCAATAAAATAGCAATTCCTTCCTTAATAATTCTGATTGGTACAGGAGTCTACAACTCTATGCCATTTCTAAACAGGCCAGAGCTTTTACTCTCATCAAGCTATGGAAATTTCCTAGTTGTAAAGATAATTCTTGTAGTTGCATTGATTGTGGCATATGCAGTTCATGTCAGAATAATTAGAAAAGATGTTGAAGAAAAAATTATCTCAAAGCAGCTATCAGAAACCCAAGTACAAAAATTGCGCAAAAAAATAATCATATTAGGCGAAGTCACAATAATTTTGTCTGTCGCAGTCTTGTTTATGGCTGCGTTGCTTGATGCTGGGGCATGACTGAAATTTTTTAAAGAACACAAAACAAGCTGCGACATGAACGGTCTTTTGATTGGAAGATTTCAGCCGTTTCACCTAGGACACCTTGAGGCTATCTTATTTGGGTTATCTCGGGTTGAAAACCTGTGGATAGGTATTGGTAGCTCTAACAAATCAAATGAAATGAAAAATCCCTTCACTGCAGATGAAAGAAAGGAGATGATCATATCATCTCTTGATAAAAAAATTGTAGAAAAAATCAAGATCTACTACATCCAAGATGTATCGGATCACAGCAAATGGACACAAGAAATCGATTCAATCATTCCAAAATATGATGTGGTATTCTCAAATGACGAATTTACGCAACACTTGTTTCAAAAGCGGGGCGTAAAGGTAATACCTGTCACGCTAAAACAACGCGAGTCATTTTCAGGTACCAACATTAGAGCAAAAATAGCAAACAACCAGGACTGGAAAGATCTTGTCCCAGAAGGAACAAGAAATGTTTTGTTAAAAATTAATGCTAAAGACAGACTCAAAGTCTTTAATTATAAATAAAGCCGGCTGGCAACCCCCTCAGGCGAAATTATTTGGAATATCTAGTAATGCTGCCAGGACCTACCAACGTTCCTGAGCGAGTGCTACGAGCAATGTTTACACACATAATTAATCACAGAAGTCAAGACTTTGTCGAGCTTTACACTGAAGTAATAGAAAAAACGCAGCAGGTCTTTCAAACAAAAAATGACATCGTAGCACTTTCTGCATCAGGTACAGGAGCAGTTGAGGCATCTGTAGTTAACCTGATCAGAAAAGGCGACAAGGTAATCATTCCTGTAAACGGCGAATTTAGCGGAAGACTAGCACAAATGCTAGAGTGGCAGGGCGCAAACGTCATAAAACTTGAAACACCGCTAGGACAAAACGCTACCTTTGATCAAGTCAAAGAGGCATTTGATAACAACAAAGACATCAAGGCATTTTATGTTGTCCACAACGAGACATCGACTGGAACCCAGGTAAAATATCTGGATAAAATATCAGCACTTACATCAAGAAACGATGCCTTCTATGTGGTAGACTCTGTTTCACTGCTTGGCGGCGCTGAACTGCCTGTAGACAAGTGGAAGATTGATGTATGCATAACAGGCGCACAAAAAGCCCTAGCTGCACCACCTGGAATTTCCCCTATCTCGGTTAGCCCAAAGGCAAAAAAGCACATGATAGCAAATCCCCCACCAACAATGTACTTCAATCTAGCAAGATACTTCAAGTATTATGAGGAATCAAAACATACTCCATTTACTCCTGCACTACCGCTTCTCTATGCATATCGTGAGGCACTAAGAATAATTCTAGAAGAAGGACTGGATGCAAGAATACGACGCCATAAGACATGTTCTGATGCACTTTATTCTGGCCTTAGTGCACTTGGTCTTACGCCGTTTGCAAAAGAGGAGGATCGCTCTGTTTCGATTATAGCACTAAACTATCTAGACGGACTAGAAGACAATACATTTCGAAATACACTAGCTAAAAAGTTCCGTGTTCTAGTTGCTGGAGGCTTTGGCAACCTTAAAGGAAAAGTGTTTAGAGTTGGCTGCATGGGAGAGGTGCACCGATATCATGTGATGCGAACAATTTCTGCAATTTCATCAACGCTTAACATGATGAATTACAAAACAAATACAGTTGATGCATTACAAGTTGCTGAAGAAAAACTGAAAAATCTCTAAACATCATTGTTAACTTAATATAAGGAAATTCGAAGCTGAATTATATTGCCATTCAAAAAAGGTTCGTTGATTCTAGTTGATTATACTTTAAAAGTAAAAGACACAAACGAAGTTTTTGAGACAACAATTGAGGAAGAAGCAAAAAAACATTCTCTGCACGATGCCAATATAAAATATCAACCAAAATTGGTTTCTGTTGGCGAGTCTTGGGTAATAAAAGGCCTAGATGATGCATTAGCTAATGCAAATGTAGGTGACAAAACTACAGTCGAAGTTCCTCCTGACAAAGGATTTGGAGTAAGGGATGCAGGAAAGGTCAGAATGATCCCACTACGTAAACTTGGCGAAGATGCAGAGAAAGTTTCTGTTGGCGATACAATAGAGATAGACGAGAAAAAAGGAATAATCAGGTTCATTGGATCTGGCCGAGTCCAAGTTGATTTTAACCATAGATTTGCAGGAAAAACAATTCTCTATGACATCAATGTAGTAAAAGCACTGGAAGCAGACGAAGACAAAATCACGGGAATTCTAAAAAGACACATGCCTGTTGAGGACTCTAAGATCGCCTTTAAGAAAAACGGCAATGCACTTGATATTACAATACCTGAAGAGCTATTTCGCGTTGATGGGCTGCAGATTATCAAGCACTTTATTCAGATGGATATTTTCAAGTTTGTTACTTCCATAGAGAAAGTTAATTTTGTTGAAACCTACCTAAACAAACAGACACAAAAGGCTGAGAAAGAGCCTAAACCTGCAACTGAAAAACCTGTTGCACAAAAAGCAGCTTAGAGAACTCTGGTGCTCTTTGCAAGCTCAATTGCTTTTTTTGGAGTCATTTTAATTTCTTTTAGAATAGTATAACGTTCAGGTCTTAGTTCCTGTGCTATAGTTAGCGCCTTTGTCAGCGTGTTAGAGTCAAGACCTATTTGTTTTGCAGTAGTTGGAGCCCCTACATCTCTTAGCGTCTTTTCAAATTTTTTCCAGTCCTGGCCCTGCAGCTTTGCCATCATTATCGATCCAATCCCACACTTTTCACCATGTAGTCCCACACCTGGTGCCAACTTGTCTAATGCATGTGAGAAAAGATGTTCTGCACCTGAACAGGGCCTGCTGCTTCCAGCTATACATGACGCTACCCCTGCACTGATTAAAGCCTCGACAACCACCCTGACATCTAGACCCTTTTTTGCAAACATCGAAGAATTTTCCATTATGATATTTGCACTCATTGATGCCAGATTTGCAGCATATCTTCCAAAATATTCGCCCGTTTTATCTCGTCCAAGCTCCCAGTCCCTAACAGCAATAAGGTTTGCAACAAGATCCCCGCACCCGCTTGCAAGAAGTCTCTTTGGGGCCTTTTTGATTATTGCAATATCTACAAAGACACCAAGCGGTGTACTGGCAACCACAGAATGTGGCTTGTCGCCTCGTATAGAAACAAAGGGACTAGCTATCCCATCATGAGAGGCAGAGGTGGGTATACTTACAAACGGCCTTTTAAGATTAAACGCAATCATCTTTGCAATATCAACTGACCTTCCGCCACCAACTCCAATTATCATCTGACTGTTATCTCCACTAACCTTGTTCTGAAATTTTCTAATTGCACCTACGCTGTTGTCGCTTGCTATATGCCAGACAAACTTTATCTGAGATGAGGCCAAGGAGCGCTCTATCTTTTTTTGAATTAGTTTTTTTACATGCTTGCCTGAAACTAGGGACATTTTTTTGTGACTATCAAGCGATTTGAGAAATTTTCCAACATCGCCGATATTGTTATTGCCAATAACAATTAGCCTTGGCAACTCCATAGTGTGCGAGGGCACACCATCATGTTTTTTTGCCACTTTTTATCAATTTGCTACAAACAAAAAGTTATTTAAAAGGGTGTAAACTCCTCATAGTATATTCTCAGCAAGGTGCTAATTTGTCAAATAATGTCGAAGAAAAAATACTACATGGGACCACAACTGTAGGTATCAAGGTAAAGGAAGGAGTCGTCTTGTGCGCCGACATGAGAGCAAGCGCTGGCTATTTTATTGCAAACAACAATACAATGAAGATACAAAAAATTGATGACCATGCCGGAATGACGATGGCAGGTGGCGTAGCAGATGCACAAAACCTAACAGACATTTTATGCTATCATGCAAACATCCACAAACTGCAAAAAGGCGAGCCAATCCCAATCAGGTCCCTGACAAGACTTGCGTCACTAATCTTTCACCAAAACCGTGGATACCCGTTCATAGCTGATATTCTGGTTGGGGGATATGACAAGAGCGGCTCTGCGTTATTCAACATTGACATGTTTGGCTCAGCAGAAGACAAAACTTTTGTCACAACTGGCAGCGGTTCACCAGTTGCATATGGTCTTTTAGAAGAAGAGTACAACAAGGACCTTACACTTGATGAGGCAAAGGTAATAGCATTACGTGCCGTAAAGGCAGCTATTACAAGAAATATTGGAACAGGCGATGGAATCAATGTCGCACTAATTGACAAGGATGGATTCCGTCTTTTATCAAGAGAACAAAAGAAAGCAATCATCAAACTCTAGTGATTTAATGCAAAGAAAACAACAACAAAAGGAACTGGCCCCAGGCCAGAATATTATGGCAACGATACTGCAAAGTATACCAAAAGAGGCAAACGTAACAAAAATCGATTACGAGGGGCCAAGGATTGCGCTATTTACAAACACTCCTCGCTACCTTATGGAGCACAACGAGATAATCTCAAACCTTGTCAATGTAATTAAAAAAAGAATTGTAGTAAGAACAGATGAATCAATTAGAAAATCAGAAGAAGAGGCAAGACAAATCATTTCACAGGCAGTTCCAAAAGAAGCTAACCTGCAGGGAACATTCTTTGATACTGCAATTGGCGAAGTTTCAATAGAGGCAAAGAGGCCCTGGCTTTTGCAGCGAAACCCCGAGGAATTTAATCATGCAGACATTACAGAAAAAACTGGCTGGAAGATACGAATCAGAAAGGCAACTACAATCCAGTCAAGCACGATAAAGGCCATAAACTATAACCTCAAGATATCATCCTCAGAGCGGGCAAAGCAGCTAAAGCAGGTTGGCGAGAAAATATTCAGGCCAAAACTTTCGCAAAAATCTGAAGTCTCACTACTAACACTTGGCGGGTTTGGGCAGGTAGGACGCTCCTGCATGCTTTTGACTACAGCAGAAAGCAAAATTCTAATTGACTGTGGTGTAAACCCTGGCGCAAAAACCCCGATGGAGTCATTTCCAAGGCTTGACTGGGCAAACATCACGCTAGATGATCTTGATGCAGTAGTAATTAGCCATGCACACCTTGATCATACCGGATTTTTGCCAGTTTTATGCAAATACGGATACAAGGGCCCAATCTACTGCACAGAACCGACACTACCAATGATGAATGTAATCCAGCTTGACGCAATCAAGGTAGCAGCAGCACAGGGACGGGCACCGCTATACTTAGAAGCCGATGTAAAGCAGATAATGAGACAGGCAATCACACTATCATATGGGACAGTAACTGACATCTCGCCTGATATCAAACTGGTTTTATCAAACGCAGGACACATACTTGGCTCTGCTACATGCCATTTCCACATTGGAAACGGGGATCACAACTTTGTCTATACTGGCGATCTGAAATTTGGCAAGAGCATACTATTTGAGAGCGCAAACTGGAACTATCCACGAGTTGAAACACTGCTAATTGAGAGCACATATGGCGCAAAAGAGGACATCCAGCCAACACGAGAAGAAGTTGAGGCTGCATTTGTCAATGCAGTAAACACAATTCTAAGAGATGGTGGCAAAGTCCTCATACCAATTCCTGCAGTAGGACGTGCGCAGGAAATTATGATGGTAATTAATCAGTACATGAAGTCAGGACAGCTAGTAGAAGCTCCAGTCTTTATGGAAGGCATGATAGCAGAGGCCACATCAATACACGAGGCATATCCTGAATATCTGGCAAGAGACCTGCGGCAGAAAATTTTGGAAACAGATGACAATCCATTTGACTCTGAATACTTTACAAACATTGAACATGGAGACGCACGGGAAGAACCACTACGTGATGGCATGCCATGCATTATCATGGCAACATCTGGAATGCTCGAAGGTGGCCCTGTACTGGAGTATTTCAAATCTATTGCTACATCAAAAAAGAACAAGATTGTTTTTGTCTCATACCAGGTAAACGGTACACTTGGCAGAAGAGTACTTGATGGTGCAAAGCAAGTATCAATGCTTGGAAGAGAAGGTAAAGTTGAAGTTGTCAACGTTGAATGTGGCGTTGAAAAACTCGACGGATTTAGTGGACACAGCGACTATAACCAGCTAATGTCATTTGTACACAAGCTCAGGCCAAAGCTGAGACGCGTTCTTGTCAATCACGGCGAGCGACGCAAATCAGAAAGCCTTGCAATGTCAATTAGGCGCATGTACAGACTGCCTGCTCACTATCCACAAATCCAGGAAGCAATAAAATTATTTTAGATCGTACTCTGGCTTCCAGATCTTTACACTAGATGGCGTAACAATAATTCTTTCCTCACCTAGTCTTGCAATATCTGCACCAGTAGCTTTTGCAACCTTGTATAGCTCTTCAACTATTTTTCGAAGCTCATCAACATCTTTTTGTGCAAGAGGAGTGACTCGCAAAATCAGGATCATTCCTTTTTTGATATCCTCTTTTATTGAATGGATATCGCTAGGATCACGAATCGTTATTGCCTTTAGATATGTCGGGTTTTCCTGCTTTTGCATTTAGCTAAAGTGCGATCTACTCCTTGAAAAAGTCTTTCGTATCGGTTTGTGCGTAAGTTGGTTTACTAGATTCGATACTTTAGGTAGGACTGCTCATCTGCAGCCTTGGCAGATAATTTGGCCTTGTTTCCGCGCTTTTCTATGGTCACTAGCCCCTCTTTGTCTTTTGGTGCATCAGAATATCGTAGCGTTATAGCTGCTGCAAGGTCTTCAAATTTTTCCAAATCTTTTCCTCTAAGCAGTGATACTGGTCCTACATGATCTTGGGCCTCAAACAAAACATCAGCTGGCAGTGCAAGTGCTTTTATTATTTCATTTTCATCTTTATTTCTTCCAACCACTAGCTTTGCGTTTTGATCGAATCTAAAATGTCTTCCAATTTTTAGCAGATCAATATCATTTGTTGTTGGAGTCTCTATAAACTTGAAAAGATCTTTTGCCCTTTCTGCAAAGGCAGGGTCTGTCAGGAGGCACCCGCCACCTGCATTTGGTGGATTTTCAATCTCAAACTCTCTTGCCATCTGCAGCTGTACTCTTCGTGATCTGCCCTTTATCATGCCAAGATTTTCTCTTTTTATCAAGCCATTTTTTTCTGGATCTGTTGGTGGTAGTAGTGCAGCTGATAACGGTCTTACAATTTTTCCTTCTGATCCTGACTCTTTTTCAATTGTCTTTAATGCAGGACCATGCTGACTCATCGGTCTTTGTCCAAGCACCTCGCCTGAAATTATAAAATCAGCGCCAATTTCTTCCATGTGTTTTTTTGCAGCAGAAAACATCATTGCACGGCAGTCAATGCATGGATTCATGCCAGAGCCAAATCCATACTTTGGATTCTTTAGCATCTTGATGTATTCATCGCCAAGATAAACTGTCTTTAGATTAACACCTAGTGTGTCTGCTCGCTCTCTTATCTCAAAACCGCAACCTCTTCCGCAATCAAAATCACAAAACGGAGTCTTGATCGCAACAGCTGATACTTCAAAGCCTTGCTTTTGCATCATCTTTACTGCAAGCTGGCTGTCAAGGCCTCCTGAAAGCAATGCAACAACTTTTCTTTTTTCTTCCACAAGCACAAAGCTTTTTCTCTGATATACAAACTTTGCAACATACATAAATCTAGAAACAAGAAATCTTGCACAATGCAACAGCGGCGAAAAAACCTTCTAAGACACTGTAGTGAGATTGACTGTGATGTACTAGTTGCATTTGAGCCTGAAAACCTATTTTACATGACTGGCTTTTGGGGCGAGGCAATAGGCATACTTGAATCAGGCAAAACTACCATAATTGCGCCTAAACTTGAGGCAGACCGTGCAAAGACAGAATCTGTTGACTGTACTGTAGTTGACTCTGAGCGTGGAGCAGATCTGATATCTGATCTTGCATCAAGAATCAAAAAAAAGTGGGTCTGCACCGACTGCCAAAACTATACTACAATGCAGCTGTTGAAAAAGTCTGTACCAAAGCTAAAGCACTCTACTAGTCCATTTTATGATGCAAGAATAATCAAGGATTCTCAGGAAATTTCGATTCTAAAAAATGCATCTAAAATAATTGATGATATGTATGAGCTTTGCACAAAGAGGATAAGAAAAGGTCAGAGAGAATCTGAACTCCAATCAGTTTTGATGTCATATGCAATGAATCATGAGATGTTTGCAACAGGATACAGGTCAACTCTAAATCCATTGATAATTGCTGGTGGTCCAAACGGTGCTTTGCCCCATGCGCAGGTAACTGGACGCAAGTTTGCTAATGGTGACTTGATTGTAGTTGATCTTACTTTGCGATACAAGGGATACGTCAGCGATGCTACAAGGACATTTGGGCTTGGGAAGGTTTCTGATAAGGCAAAAGAGGTTTATGAAATTGTTAAAGAGTCACAGAAAAAAGGACTACAAGCTGTTAGGCCAAATAGATCTTGCAAGTCAGTTGATGATGCGTGTAGAGATTATATCAAAAAGAAAGGATATGGGAAATACTTTATCCATTCTACAGGTCATGGTATTGGACTAGAAGTTCATGAGAAGCCAAACATCAGCAGTATGAGTACTGCAACCCTGAAAAAAAATATGGCAGTAACTGTAGAGCCTGGGATCTATATTCAAGAAAAGTTTGGTGTAAGAATTGAGGATTCGGTTATTGTTGATACCAAGCCAGTTTTGTTACACAAGTTTACAAAGGATCTAATTGAGATCTAGAGAAATTTTACTTTGTAATCATTTTTTCGTACCTAAAAATGGACAATAATGGTCAGAAATTTTGTAAAAAAAGTAATCAAGTCTTTTAAGTATTTACTTTAGTGGATCACTCAGTTTTTGTCTGAGTTAAAGAAACGGAATCCCTAAAAATTCGATCAGCAAGCGCAGCTAGTGAAAATAAATGTCGACTACACCCAAACATAAAAACGGCCGACCTTCAAAAGCGTGGTCAGCTAGAGATACGGCGTGAGCTGAGACCTTATTTTGAAAAGGGAATTTCTGCAATAGTTACAGCAGAAAAAACTGGAATCAATCAGAAAACTGTTAACAAATATTTTGATTATTGGGCTGAAGAGATGCTTGAGGTAGAAGAAAGTAAGTCTTTAGAAAGGCAAGAAATGGAAAGAGTGCGGATCATCGCATCATATGACTACCAGCTTCTTGATGCAAACAAACATTTTGATGATATCAATGATCAGATCTATCAACTAAAAAAAGAGAAAAAACCAGTACTTGGATATCTTTTTTCTCTGAGAAGCGATGCGATGAAATTCAGAGCTTTCATGTTTGAAAAAAAGATATCATTTTTGACACATCATATAAAGGATGATGAGGTACTGGAAAGAAAAATTCAAGAAATGATAAGAAAACATGATAACTCTTGAACAGGCAGCTCGATCACGAAAAAAACTGCTAGAAAAAGCTGTAGAAAAAACGTATCAAAAATATATTGATTCAAAAAGTCACTTGCAGTGCAATGGCAGTAACTCTACCCACGAGTATACTCTTGGGCTTTTTTATTGCGACTGGCTTGATGATTCTAGCAAAACACAAAAAGACATCAAAAAATCTGTTCAAAGCTGTTATCCATATTGTTGTTTTAATCATCTAGTTGGACTTCCAACCATAAAATACCAGAATGAAGATGGCAGCACAATAGGCGAATCTGAGCCTGTTCCATTGTGGAATTATGAAAAAGAAATCATTAGTAGATATGAGGAAACGAATTATTACGCACTAAACAAGTGCCGTGGAGCTGGTGCCTCTGAACTTTTCATTCGATATCTGCTTTTCAAAGCACTTACAGCAACCATACAAGACAGAAAAGTCCTAATTGTTGCCGGAATCAATCAGGATTCTGCACAGGAATTAATGTATAGAATGAAAGTTTTAGCTGATAAACTACGTTTCATGTATAGAATAAAACCTCAAAGTGATTCACCTGCAGCATTATTTTTTAAAAAAGGAATCATACTTGCACTTCCAGCAAAGCCGTCAGCTCTTCGACTCTTGGAAAATGTAGGTAACATTCTAATTGACGAGTCCGCATTCTGGAATCTCATAGACGATGAGGTTGTATTGACAGCAGCAGAACCACATGTTTTTAAATCAAATGCTCACATTGCAGTTGTTTCAACACCAAATGGACAGCGTGGGTTTTTCTGGACTAGAATATTCAATCCAGATATCAAGACAAAATATGACAAGCATACTTTGAACTGGACTGAAGTAATCGATGAACCAAACCAATTGCCTTCGTTTGAAAGATATGTTAGAGGATTGAATGAAGAAAACTTCTTGGAGCTTGCATATGAGAATTCTAACGATCTAGTTGAAGATCTATTAAAGTTAAACAGTATAAGCTTGGAATCATGGATTCCTGAACTTAATCCATCAGATAAAGAAATCATAACGTTAGGTGCAAAAGAAACAAGAGTGGTTCTAACTGAACGACTAAAGAAAATACTTGAACATGTAGATTTTGACCGATTAGGCTCTATAACTCAATTAGGACTAATAACATATGTCTACCCAAGTGCTAAGCATTCTAGATTAGAACATTCACTTGGTACATACGCTCACACTTGTGAATATCTTAGAGCACTTTGGTACAATACACATGATCCACTATTCAGATCAATAATGAGAAAACAGGATTTGTATACAATAATGCTAGCAGCTCTTTTACACGATATAGGATATTATCCACTTGCACATGATCTAGAGGATTGTAGTAAATGGAGAGATTGTGGAATTAGTCATGAAAATTATGCTAACAAAATAATAACAGAAAAACTTGCAGATATATTTAAAAAAGAATGGGGTATTAAACAGCCCAAAAATGTATCAAAACTGATTAACCCTGACGGAGAACTTACATTTAAAGAAAAAATCCTTCATACTATAATCAGCAGTCCTATTGATTCTGATAAGCTAGATTACCTCTTAAGAGATGGAATGCATTTGGGTCTTCCATATGCAGAAGGAATCGATAAACAATGGTTTTTGAGAAACCTTACTATTGCATATGGTCCAGACATTAAACCTTCAATTGCAATAACCGACAAAGGAAGAGTTGCTGCCGAGTTGATTGCAACAGTCAGATTCCATATGTTCACAGTAGCATATTGGCATCATACTGTAAGATCTTTTAAAGCAATGCTAAAATATGCAATTGAAAGACTGGATAAAGAAAAAACTGATGAAAATGAATATTACAATTGGTTCCAACAATTACCTTACACAGATGATAATTTAGTCAAAGTTAGCAATGCAAGAAAAGTAATCGGACACACAGATTTTCTACAACTCTGTTGGATACGAGACAAACTTGATGACGAAGGAAAGGCAGTAATTGATCTAATTTTAAGACGCAAATTATACAAGAGAATAAGTGTATTTGAAAAAAACTCACCTGATAATGGATCAACATATAATATCCTAATTAATCTACAAGATAGAGAAATTGAAAATATAAGAAAACAAATAGAAAGTGAATTAAAAAAGCGCATAATCGATGAAGGATTTAATGAAGCTGAAAACCTCAAACTACTTGTTCTAATAGATACGCCTAAACTTCAAACTGAATCAAACCAACTTTACGTGGTAAGTGAGCTTGGTTGTCGTCCAATTTCACAAAGTTCACTAATATGGGAACTATTATACGGTTCATCTGCTGGGTCAATAGGAAAAGTGAGAATATTTGTTCATCCGGAAATAGTATCTACTATTAATCAAATACTTCCATCAAAGGAATTATCTAAGTTGATAACCAAAATTGTAGAAAGTATACCTCATACTTATCGTCGTTGATAATCGAGTTATGCATTAAGTGAATTTTATATTTTATTGTTTTAATAATTCATTATGTTTTATCCAATTGTTTCTCAATTTCTTTTATAATGATTTTAGCAATCTGATTTTTTTTTCTCCATCCTGTTTTAATACAGCTCTTTAAGTTAACTACTAACACATTATTATTCTCAGGATTCTTTCTGTATTCAGAACCAACATCATTTGCAACTATCAGATCTGCACCTGACTCTCGAAGTTTTTTTCGAGCTTGACGTAAAAGCTCTTGTTTTGAAACATCAGCTTCTGCTTTAAAGCCAACCAAAAAAACATCTTTCTGCCATCTCTTGATCTGATCTATAATTTTTGGTGCCTGCTTTAATTTGATCAAAACCTCTTTTTTCGTACTTTTGATCTTTGATTTTTCTACTCTTTCTGGAATATAATCAGATACTGCAGCAGCCAAAATCACAACATCAAATTTCTTTTTCAATTCATTTCTTATAGCATCAAACATGGCTTTTGCCGTATCAACACGAATAACTTTGGCGCCTTTTGGAGGCTCTTCTTTGCCAGGACCATACACCAAGGTTACCTTAGCGCCTGCAGAGACAAGCTCAGCTGCTAGCAAAACACCTGTCTTGCCAGTACTCTGATTTGTAATCACACGTACAGGATCAATATACTCTATCGTTGGTCCTGCAGTCATCAATACTTTTTTGTTATGCAGAACAGAAGAAAACCCAAACTTTTGCAAAACATATTGCAAAACGCCTTCTGGCTCTGCAGCCTTTGCTTTTCCCTCAATCATCTGTGGTGAGATAAAATCCACCTTACCTTTTAGAAATGCAATATTTTTTTTCACAGCTATATTTTCATACATTGACTGATGCATTGCAAGTGCAATTAGTATAGGAATCTTTGAGCCAAACCCCACAGTAAGTATAGTTGCAATCGGCGTATCATCAATTCCTGCAGCTAGTTTGCCAAGTGTATTTGCAGTGGCAGGATAGACAATTATCAGATCCGATCTTCCATAATCTGCGACCTGAATGTGCTCTAGCTTGCCTGTAAGCTTTGTAATTATCTCATTTCCTGTAGCCCATCTAAAATAATCAGGCTTGACAAGCTTTGCAGCCGCATCACTTACAACACAAGTAACATCTGCACCATGTCGCATCAAAAGACGGGCAAGCTCAATTGACTTGTATGCTGCAACACTTCCTGCAACACATAAAACAATTTTTTTTCCTGAAAGCTCGGTACCATATGAGCTTACAATATCAAATGATGGATGTTTTTTCTTTTTAGCCAATTTCCTTTCTTAATTTTTCAAGCTCAGATTTTTCCATTGAGAAGAGATGTTCTTTAGCTGGAAACCTGCCTTCTTCTACATCTTTTTTGTAAGACTCTAGTGCATCTTGAATGTCCTTTGATAGTGAGAGATATCTTTTGACAAACTTTGGCTTTAGCTTGTCATACATTCCTAGCATGTCATGAATTACAAGAACCTGTCCATCACAGCTTGGGCCAGATCCTATCCCAATAGTTGGAATATGTACAGTTTCTGAAATTATCTTTGCAACCTCGCTAGATACCATCTCAAGTGTGATACTAAACACGCCTGCCTCTTCGAGTGCCTTTGCATCTTCAACTAACTTTAGCGCAGCCTCGGTTGTCTTTCCCTGCACCTTGTAGCCCTCAGATAACATAGTAGTTTGTGGTTGCAATCCAATATGGCCCATTACAGGAATTCCTGTCCCAACAATAGCTCGTATTGTTTCTGCAATTTCTTTTCCGCCTTCTAGCTTTACCGCATCAGCTCCTGCCTTTACCAGTCTGCCCGAGTTTGCAATCGCATCTGAGATGCTTGCCTGGTATGACATAAAGGGCATATCAGCTACAATCATAGAATTTTGTCGAGCCCTTGCTACAGCTTCTGTGAAAAGACACATCTGCTCCATAGTTACTGGAATTGTATTCTCATATCCAAGCATAACCATACCTGCACTGTCGCCAACAAGCAAAATGTCAATTCCTGCCCTATCACACAGTGTTGCCATAGAATAGTCATAGGCTGTAATTACTGAGATCTTTTTTCCAGAATTTTTCTTTGCTATGATATCTGATACGGTCTTATGCATGTCTTGCTCTCCTTGCAAGATTTTTTCTAATCTCGTTTATTGCCTCTGAAAGATTTCTTTTGTTATCAAATGGTATGGTTTTTGGATTTTTTGAAGTTTTTTTGTATTCCTTGACCAGTTCTTTTAGCCCACGGACAACATTATCCACTATAGTAATGTCTGCAGTCTGTGCAGTTCGAGATAGTGGATTGAGATCAAATGTTATCACTTTTTTTCCTGCTTTTTTTAGTGCTAGAGTCCTGTCGCCGTCTTCCAAAGGAACCAAAACCACATCTGCCACATAGATTCCATCCTTGTCTACAACTCTTCTTGGGCTGTCAAGGCCTGAGATGCGCCTTGATGATTTCGGATCAAGGCCAAAAATTTTTTTTGCGCCATTTTTTTGAAGTAATTTTGTTATACTTTGCCTTCTCTGCATAGTTGAATAAAACAGATTTACCTCGATTTTTGCATTAACAATTTTTGCAAGCTGTACTATCTCTTTTGCACACAAGGCTGCAATGTTGCCATTAACCGAAATTACAGGCGATTTTGCCAAAATCAGTGCCTGTGCAGCAGCCTTTAGTGCCTTTTTTGCATTCTTTGTTGTTTTTTCACCAAGCAGATAATCAAAGGTCTCGCCTCTTCCATGTGCAATAAGGCCCTCTTTTGCAACAAGGCCAGAATCAAAACCATGTACTAATCTCTCTCTGATTAACAACGATACTGCTCGTGGATGACTTCTCGGGATCAAAAAAGATCTTTTACTGGGCCAGTCTTGCCCCAAACTTGTCAATTTTTGATTTTATGATAATTCCATCATATTTTTGTAAGATACTCAACACTCTATCTTCTAATTCTGATGTAGATAAAACAAAAATTGTCTCGCCAAATAACGCAACACCGCATTTTATTTCATTCTTTTGCAGCTCATCAATTACCTTTTGCATCTTTGGTGTTACTACCTTGATGTAATTTGCAAACTCTAGTGACATGTCTTGAAACTCGCCTGTGTCTTTTGACTGTAACAGCTTGTGTACCATCTTTCTGCCAAGTCCATTAATCGATGAGAGTCTGTCGCGCAAAAATTCAGGAGTTGATATTGGCGCAAAGCATACCATTATAACAGAATTATATTCTGTATCGATTCTTTCAACAGAGCCAATCCCTGGCGCACCGCTCTTTGTTCTAATCTCAAAGCCTCCATGAAATGCAGCTAAGACATCGCCAAGACCTGTTTTGCAGCTAATCTCTGCATTGTGTGCAATTTGTCCAATCTCTGTTTTTGATATATTGGTGCCAAGTGCCTCATTTAGTGCAAGAGATAGTGATAATGCAACGGCTGCACTACACCCTAATCCATATCCTACTGGAACTGAAATGTAATGATGCACATTTACAAAATAATTCTTATCTACCATATCAAGAAATTTTTTTACAATAAATTCAGAAACAAGTGTGTTGTCTGGCTTGTATCCAGAAATTTCTAGCTGAAAATCTTTTCTATCTGATCTTCTTGCAGAAACTGTAGTTGTAACACCGTCCTGTATTGAAAAGCCTGCACCTAAAGATCCTCTAGATTCGAGACTAGTACTTTCAAGGTCTGCCTTGAAAAAGCCTGTAATGTGAGCTGGACAAAACGCAGCGCCTCTCATCTGTAGCGATTTAAATTTTGTATAAAATATAAAAATGTGGCTTAAACTAATTAAATTGATATAAATTGACTAAATTCATCCGACGCCTGCAAAAGATAGGAAGCAGCATCCTAGTTTCTCTGCCAAAAGAGTGGATTGATGCAAACAAGCTTGGTAAAAGCACACCAGTTGAGCTAGAGACTGGTCAGAACAGCATCTCAATTACTTTACCAAAAGGAACAGAGCCATCAAAAGAAATTGTAATATCTTATCCTTTGCCAAAAGAAGAAAACATTGTTGCAAATCTAACAGGTGCATACTTGCTAGGCTTTGATATTATCAACATAAAGTCAAAATTAACAATTCCTGTTGGTGACAGGGAAAAAATTCGCGAATCACTTCGAAGACTGGTAGGCATGGAAATATTTGAAGAGGATGCATCAAACATTAGGGTACAGTTTCTTTTAGACGAGTCAACGCTCAGTCCTGAAAAAATCCTAAGACGAATGAGTACGATTGCATTTGGCATGTTCAATGATATTTTACTAGGACTATTATCAGACGACAAGTCAAATATTCAAACACTGGCTAATCGTGATGATGAGATAGACAGACAGTATTTTCTGCTTGTCAGACTGATTCGAAGTACGATGGTCGATACTAGGCTTGCAAGTCTATTCAATCTTGAAAATATTGACATTCTGGATTATAGAATCGCAGCAAACCTGCTTGAGACAGCAGGTGATACAATAGTTGAGCTTGCAAATTCTCTAGCTAACACATCGCTATCAAAGACTGATCTTAAAAAAATTTACAGCATAACAAAAGATATTGAGACAATTCATAAAAAATCAATTGATGCATTTATTGACAATAACCGCTCGCTTGCAATCGAGGCAATAAATCTGCACAGAAAATACCAGCAAAAGTCAGCTGATCTGAGATCAGAGCAAAAAATGCATGCACCAATTGACTTTTTGGATCTCGTTCATCTATTTGAGCGGGTAGAGCGCTGCTGGGCAGATATTGCTGATTTAGTAAAGCCTGTTTACAAATAGCAGAACTAACAAGTATTCCTGCAACAAGCATACAAGTAATTTTTTTCTTACTTGGTATGGTTAAGATATCCTACTAAGTACGTAATTACTACTATATTTAAATAATATACTGCCTATATTATACTATGAAACAAAACACAACATACAATCAAAGCCTAGTAAAAAATAACACAAGTACTCGTTCAGTAGCACAAGTAGTCACTGCCAAAACCACATTTGAAGGCGAAGGATTTCTGGTACACAGAGCGTTTCCAAATCATGGTCTTAGAGAGTTTGATCCATTTCTTTTGTTAGATGAAATGGGACCAGTTACCGTCTCTGCAGGCGAGGCAAAGGGCGCACCAGACCATCCACATCGAGGATTTGAGACAGTCACATACATGATAGATGGAGTCTTTGAGCACAAAGACTCGCAAGGACACACTGGAAAGCTAAATACCGGCGATGTGCAGTGGATGACTGCAGGCTCTGGTGTAATCCATTCTGAGATGCCAGAAAAAGAATTCTCAAAAAAAGGCGGTACACTGCACGGTTTTCAGCTGTGGATCAATCTACCAAAAAAATACAAGATGATCAAGCCGCGTTATCAAGATGTACCTGCAAGCAAAATTCCACTAGCACAAGACAATGGCGTCAGCGTTAAGGTGATTGCAGGAGAGGCCATGGGAAAAAGCGCAGTAATTGACACTAAAACTCCCATCATGTACCTTCACTACACATTACAGCCAGGCTCCAAAATAATACAGACAGTTCCGCAAAACTATAACGCATTTGCATATGTGATCAGTGGAGAGGGACTGTTTGGATCAGACAAAAAGCCAGCTCATAAAGAGCAGATAGTTCTCTTTGAGCAAGATGATGACAAGATAACGATCAAGGTACCAGATGATGCCATATCGCCATTAAGTGTGCTCTTGATTGCAGGCGTACCGCTTGGTGAGCCGGTTGCTAGGTATGGGCCGTTTGTGATGAACACAGAAGAAGAGATCCGAGAGGCAATACTAGACTATAACAGCGGAAGGATGGGCAAAATTGACTTTTAGAAATATTTCTGAAAAGCAGACATCTTTCCTGCAACCACTTTTTTATAACCAAATAGCAATTGACTACTAGGTATGGAAACAGAATTTGAAAAAGAAAAGTTGCGTAACCAAATCGAGTGTCAGGCTGATGAAATATGGAATGCTCTTGGAAAGACCTGGGCCCTTTTAATTTTAAAAAAACTAACAGAAAAGGAAGCAACGCGATTCAACGAAATAAAAAAAGCAATTCCACAGATTAGCAACACCGTTCTATCCGACAGATTGCACGAGTTTGAGAAAGAAGGCCTGATAACAAAAAAAGTCTACGCCCAAGTTCCAATCCGAGTAGAGTACAGCCTCACAAAACAAGCAAAGGATCTTGGAAAAATTCTAGAACAGCTAGATGATTGGGTTGCAAAACGAAGAAAAGAGAAAACCAAGAAGAAATAGTGTAAACCCTTTTAATTTTATGCCATCAATAATCTATATTGGAAAAAAATTGGATTGACCTTGGCCCTGAAGAGCTGCTAAAGGACACACCACTCAGAGAAATCACTGCAGGCAAGATAGCCATTGCATTGTCATACAAGGATGGCATCTTTGGTGCAATCTCTAATGTGTGCAACCATGTTGGAGGGCCATTGGGTCAGGGTCATCTTGATGGCGAGTTTGTTGTATGTCCTTGGCATAACTACAAATTTAATCGAAAAAGTGGTAGTGGTGAGCCTGGATTTGAAGAAGACAGAGTTCCACAATATGAGCTAAAAACTGAAAACGGTCATCTTTTTGTCAACACAAACTCTGTTACTCAACGAAACAAACTGCCACATCCCTCACATCCGCTAGAGCGACCAATTGAAAGAAAAGATGGACCTATCAGAGTGGTTGGGATTTCAACTACAATCATGGATGCAAAAAATCCAAGATATTCTACATCAGACAAGCTTTTAGAAATTGCGCTCAATCATGCCAAAACTGCATTAGGAGCTGAAACCATGCTAATCAAGCTAAACGAGCTGAAATTTCGAAACTGTGAGGGATATTACTCAAAGAGTGCTCATGCATGCACTTGGCCCTGCTCTATTACCCAGATGGATGAGACTGACCAGATGGATGGAATCTATGAAGCACTGGTTCACTGGGCTGATGTTATACTTGTTGCAACTCCCATACGGTGGGGGGCGGCAAGCTCGCTTTACTACAAGATGATAGAGCGAATGAACTGCATTCAGAACCAGATAACAATTGCAAACAAGGTTCTCATTCAAAACAAAGTTGCCGCATTTATCATAACTGGTGGCCAAGACAACGTACAGGCAGTAGCAGGCCAGATGTTTGCATTTTTTTCTGAGCTTGGATTTGTCTTTCCCCCATTTCCTTTTATTGCTCATTCACGCGGATGGGTTGCAGAAGACATGGAAAATAACATCAAGTATGTAGCAAACAGCAAGGAGCTGCAAGATGGTGCAAGAGAGCTTGCACGACGGGCAATCGAGATGGCTGAAACTCTACTTGTACGACACATCTCAAAAGAGAAAATTGAGAGGGGAGGCAGAAAGGCACATCCTCTTCATTTATGAAACAGATTGGATTAGATCAAGAACAACTATAACAATTTCTTTTTTGCAGCATATGTTAGTGCTGCACAGATTGTTTTAGAGTCTATAATCTTTCCAGCTTTAATCATTGATACAAGTTTTGAAAAATCCATCTTTACTACAGACATTACCTCATCATAGTCTAGCTTTAGCTCACCAATTTTTGTCAGACCTGTTGCAACAAAGCAGTGAATCGCCTCTGTGTTATAGCCAACCGAAGGATAGTAGGTAAGAAAGCGTGTCATTTTTTTTGCCTTGTAGCCGGTCTCTTCTTGAATCTCACGAAACGCGCAGGCTCGTGGCCTTTCTCCTTTTTCTAGTGTTCCTGCAGGAATTTCAAGTACGTATCCAAGCGGAAATCTGTGCTGTTTTACTAGGAGGACCTTTTTTCCCTCAAAGGCAAGTATTGCAGCAGCTCCTCTGTGCTCAACTACCTCGCGTTTTACCTTACGGCCGTTTATTGTAATATCATAAAGGCTTAGAGAAAGAATTTTTCCCTCAAAAATTTTTTTCTTTTTCATGTCTTTATTTTGGTTATTTGATGGTAAACTAAAACCTTAATTTTATCAATTATCTTGAAAATTTTTGTGCTTTTATACTGATTTTGTAATAATGCGTTAATGCAGACAAAGCATGATTTTAACAAGCCCGAATGTCCTAGCATGGATCTTGAAAAGCTAGCTACGCACTCAAATGGAACCGTTTTTTATATATGCCGTAACTGTAGATATGCAGGAAAAGCTGAATCATTTACAAAGCCTTTTCATGTTTCTCAAATATCACAACAGCTTCAATGATAGCATCTTGTGCCTTTTCAAGAACCGAGATTATCTTGTCTAGATCTTGGACCTTTTTGGGATCTGCAGTCAATTTTTGAGTTCTTGCCTCAGTTACAGCTTCTTCCAAATCATTGATCGCATCAAGTGTTTTATCAAATGCTTTTGTCACAACAAGCAGTAACTATGACATGCTTTTTAATTTGTTTGATACATCAAGTGCAGCTTCTTTGATATTCGTGCAGTCTTGATAGTATCAACAACCCATTTTTGTGGCAGAGTAATTTTTTTTGGAATAAATAGATCAGCTAGTGCAATTCCAGAAATCTTTCTCACCTTTTGTATCACATCATCAATTTTGAATATATTATCGCTATACAAAAACAAAACAATCTGGTTTTTTGCAATAAATGGTTTTTGTAAAAACGATTCTGAAAACTCTTCTTTTAATATTCTTAATGTCTTATTTAGATCGCCATTAATCCATGTCAAAATAGCATATGGGACAAATTGTTCAAGCTTCATAGGATCATAAATCAATGTAAACAAAATAGCCTCATCGTTTTGCAGCTTGTCAAGTGATCTTGTTATTGTCTTAGTGGATAGTTCTGTAGCTTTTGCAATCTCGTCTATTCTTGCTCGTGGATTATCCAAAAGAACATTAATTATCTCAAGGTCAGTTTTTGTCAGATCAGATCTGATTCCAGGATTCTGCGCTTCAAAGATACTGAGCACACGAACATCTTTCATTATTTTTTTTGCAAGTGAAATTTTTTCTTCCACATTTTCTTTTATCACAATACTACATACTGTAATGTCTCCAACACATGGCACAACAAAAAACGGCTCGCCAACTAGCTTGACTTGTTTTAAGATCTTGTTTAGGTCCTGGCCAGACACTACAATATACAAAACGTTGTAGCCAAGAACAGGCGGCTCTATCTTTAGTGTAAACTTCTCAATTACTTTACTCTGAATCATCTTTTGTATTCTAGAGCTTACAGCATTGCCAGAGATTCCAATTTTTTTTCCGATCTGCCTGTCAGGCTCTCTGCAATTATCAAGCAGTATGCTTAGTATCTGAATGTCTAGCTCATTCAATCCTGTAATTCTATACAATCACTGATATAAAAATGTCCTATTTGCTAAGTTATTTCAGTTTATACATTATATATGAGACTATTCTATTGATACCATTGGACTACAGAGCACACCTTGCAAAGCGAATGCTGATGAATAAAAAAGGAAGCCTTACTGGCGCAGTCCTGGCAGTATCTATTGGAATTTTGGTAATACATGTTAATTTTGTAATATTTCAGGGTTTGTTTGATGCAATTATCCGTGACATGTCAGACTATAGATTTGGTGATATCTATGTCACTGATGAGGAAGACTTTATTGAAAAATCTGATCAAGTGCTTGTAAACTGGTTTGAGCGAATACCATATGTTGAGGCTGCAACACCGCGGATGTCATCTTCTGCATCAATTAATGTCACTAAATTTGGAGAAAGAATAGAAGAGTTTCGAGTCCCACTAGTAGGTGTTGATCCAGTTACAGATGTGGAAGCATCAACAATTCACACTACTATAGATGGAGAATATGTGTCATCAAGAAATACCGCAGTTGTCGGCTCTATAGTAGCACGTGATCTTGGCGATGTAGTGGTTGGCGATAATCTAAAACTAAAAGTGACTGACAGACACGGTATAGAGCAAACAAAGCGATTTATTGTCACAGGAATTTCCAACTCGCCTGGCGGTCAGGGACTAGATACTAGCATCATTATTCATATTGATACTTTGCGTGATATGCTAGATAGGGACAGCGATACTGATGCGATTTTAGTCAAATTAAATGACAGAAAAAAGGCGTCAGAGGTACGTGATCTTTTCTTGCTGTCTTTTCCAAACGATGATTTTCAAGCAGAAACTATAGAAGAGTCAGCCGAAGAAGCGCTGAGAGGGTTTAGATCAGGAATTGCAATGATTAACATGATAGGACTGTTTGGCATGATGTCTTCTGCATTTGCCATAGTTACCATTCAAATGATGCTAGTAAACAGCAAAACAAAAGAGATTGGAATTATGCGCGCAATTGGTGCTAAAAGAAAAGACATTTTGATTTTATTTATGTTCCAAGGAATCATAATTGGTGCAATAGGTGCTGCAACAGGCACGGCTATTGGTCTAGCATATACAACCTATGCCAAAGAGACCAAAATGACATTTAACAACTCTATTCCGCTTGAGGTAAGCTATGACTGGGCAAAAATCGCACAGACTGCCCTGATGGCATTTGGATTGGCAATTGCCGCCTCGATATATCCGGCATTCAAGGCAACAAGACTTCAACCTGTGGAGGCGATGAGAACTGTCTGATTATGCTCTAGTTGTAGAGAACATAACAAAGATCTACGGAGAAGGAGACACTAAAGTAACTGCACTAAGCAACGCAACTTTTTCTGTCAAAAAAGGCGAGTTTCTCTTAATTGTAGGAAGCTCCGGCTCTGGAAAAACTACAATACTTAACATGATTGGATTGCTTGACAAGCCAACATCAGGCAGAATCCTCATTGATGGAGTAGACACATCAAAACTCAACGATGATCAGATCTCGTCATTTAGAAACTCAAAGCTTGGATTTGTTTTCCAATTTGCAAATCTATTATCAGATCTTACAGTATTAGAAAATGTAACCATGCCACGTGACATACACAGAGTAGAGCAAGCTACAATTGATGATGCAACAAAATTACTAAAGACGGTTGGTCTTGAGAGTCAGCTACACAAGCGTGCAAACAAGATCTCAGGCGGTCAGGCACAAAGAGCAGCTATTGCCAGGGCACTAATCAACAGACCATCGTTTGTGCTGGCAGACGAGCCAACAGGCAATCTTGATTCAGTATCTGCAGAGACAATTGTGCAGCTTATGAAGTCGATGGCAAAAAAACTGAATCAAACATTTGTGATTGTTACACATGAGCGAGCACAGTTTGGTGATGTTGACAGAGTATTGCGTGTTAGGGATGGACGAGTTTTCGAAGAAGAAAACAAAATGGAGATGATAGCATGAAGACAATCATAGCTATCATTTTATTGAGTCAAATTCCGGTATTGTCTGCTTTTGCACAAAGTTCAGATTCGCCATTTGAACGAAGTTTTGGAGATGTCAAGTTTCTTGATGCCTACTTTGGAACCGAAGCTGAAAAAATGGAAATAGAGCCAGGAGACAAAAATGTTCCATTTACTGTTGTTTTAGCTAATGTGGGCACACAAGATATTACTGGAATTAGAGGTCAGCTGTCCGTGCCAATCGGATTTACTTCAGCAGCTGGTGTTGGCTCACTAATCTATGCAGACAATGATAGTAATGCCCTTGCAGGAGAAAACTTTGCACTAACATTTTTTGTAAATGTGGGACAGGATGTTCAAATCAGGCAATATCCAGCTACTATCAAAGTAGATTTTTCTAGGTTACGAGAAACTGGCGTAAGAAACACTTTCTTTGATTTTGAGTTTAAGGTGACTGGATTTAGCCTACTGAACATGCGTGCAATCGATCCATTTCTTGTTTCACTAAAAAATAATAAAGTGATAGTCGAGCTATCAAATGCAGGTACTGCGCCACTGTCAGGAGTCGAAGTCATTTTACAAAATACGGCAAGTACAATCTCTGCAACATCACAATCAATCTCAAATGTGGAAAATGTAGTATTTGATCAAAATAACTGGAAGGTAGGAAACATAGAACCAAAATCATCAAAGCTAATAACGTTTAATGTCTATGTCCCAGATAATCTAAAAAATGCAGTACTTCATGCGCCAATGGATATTAAATTTTTTGATGCCCATGGGGAAAGAAAAACAGTTTCAAGAAGTGTCGACTTTTATGTCAGCGGACTGATTGATACATCAATCTATAACGTACAGCTAAGACAGATAGGAGACAGGCAGCTAGTGATAGGTGAAATCCTAAATGAAGGAAATACAGATGGTCTTTTTGCATTTGTTACCTTGGAGCCACGGGAAGACTCCAACATAAAATCACAAACACAGTATCTTGATGAGCTAGAGCCTGACTCTCCTGTTCCATTTAACATACCAGTAGAGTTTGATGGTGAGCCACGGGTTGGTGAACATGATATTAGAATCACGATAAAGTACAAAGACTCGATAAGAAACGAGCACGTTGTAACATATGATACTACAATATACTATCAAATCCAAAAAAACACAGAATCAAGCTTTGATATCATGCAGCTGGGAGTAATTGCAGCTGCTGTGGGTGCAGGAACCTTTGGAGCCATAAAACTTAAAAAAAGAAGGCAGATCGCAAAACAGGCAAGCTGAATCCCTTCGTAATTCAAATTCTTGTTACCAAACCATGTTTTAAAAATTCAAAATTGATTTTTGATGCGCATCTCTTAAATCAGAGTTTTAAGAAGTATTAACAAAAGTGAAAGCAGCTATTATTTTATCTATAATATTTTTAGCAGGATCGTTTTCATCACCACTAACACACAATTCAAGTATGATTGATGTTGCATATGCACAGAATGATGCAGCAAAGCAGGCACAAGAAAAGGCAAAAGAGGCCTCACAGAAACAAGAAAAGTCAGAGGCAGAAAGTCAACAAGGACAGTCAAGCTCACAAGCCAGCTCATCACAGCAGAGCTCACAAAGTTCTGGACAACAGCAAACACCTGCACAAAAAGTGGACAAGAAAAATCTGATCTATAACATCATAGGAGGAACTGTAAGCGCTATTGAGGCAGACGAATACTTTGCCTCTCTGATAATTACGCTGGAAGCAGAAGATGACGGTATACTCACAATCACGCTTCCAAGAAGTTTCATAGATGCAAAAATAGGCGACATTGATGATGAATTCTTTGTACTTGTTAACGGAGAAGAGATAGTCTATTTTGAAGAAGCCCCTACCATTGATGATAGGATACTTGTAATTTCTTTTGAACAAGATACTAGAGAAATAGAAATCATTGGAACGCAAATTAGCATTGCTGGATTAAAACCGGAACCTGCAGTTCCATCTATGCCATCTGAAACTACACAAGAAAGTGAAGACGTTGTTCCCACACAAGAAAACGATGGGGGATGTCTAATTGCAACAGCAGCATTTGGTTCTGAGCTAGCACCTCAAGTACAACTATTACGAGAAATTAGAGACAATACAGTACTTTCAACTGCATCCGGCACATCCTTTATGACTACATTCAATTCATTTTACTATTCATTCTCACCAGCAGTAGCTGATCTTGAAAGACAGAATCCAGCATTCAAAGAAACTGTAAAGATTGCAATAACGCCATTACTCTCATCACTGTCATTGCTACAGTATGTTAACATTGATTCAGAAGCTGAGATGCTAGGATATGGTATTGGAATTATTCTATTGAATATTGGAATGTACTTTGTTGCACCAGCATTGATAGTATTCAAGCTAAAAAATAGAAAATAAAAAAATTCTAATATAATAAAAGAAAAAAATGGTGTTATCTTTCTAGAGTAGCCCTTAGCATCCAGGCAGTCTTTTCATGTTTTTCAAGAAGCTGTGTTAGAAAGTCTTCTGTTCCTACATCGTCTACATCATCACATACCTCAACATATTCTCGCAAATTTCGTATTACTGCCTCATGGTCTGCCAGAAGATTTGAGATCATGACTCTGGCTGGGGGATATTTTGCAGGATGTTCTTTGAGTGATGATTTTTTGACAAACTCGCTTAATGTTGCAGGTGTCTTTCCACCTAGGGAGCGTATTCTTTCTGCAACATCGTCAATATCTGCATCGATTGCAGAGTATTGTTCCTCGAATAGCTTGTGGTATTGGCTAAAGTCTTCACCAGTAACATTCCAGTGATAGTTTCTTGTTTTTGTATACAGTACGTATTGATCTGCAACTACTTTACTTAGCACATCAATGACTTTTTGGCGTACGTTTGGGCCAAGTCCTATGTTTGCCTTATCCATCGATTCTAGTTTTAATTTGCAATATACATTGCTTTTGCAGTTTCTCAGGAATTAAACACAAAAAGTCTGTAGCATTAAAAACTCAATGCAGATGGCAAAACAAACAAGCTAAGAATATATTTAAAAACACTAGCTTTTGTTTCATGAGTTGGGATGAAATCGAAGTCCCAAGGGACGTACGCCCAATTATGCTTGAAGGTGCCGAAGAAACAAAACTAGGACAAAAAAATGGCGCAAAAAGACAGTACCGCTATGGGAATTTGCATATTCGTGAGCATGATGACAAGTATCTTGTCCATATGGATAGAATTGATCCAAGAAAAAATCCACTAGGACATTTAATTTTAGATGCACCAGAAGTGCTAGTTGGTCTTGCAAGTGCAGCAATAGGCGGGACCAAAGTTTTTTCATACATAAAAAAGAGACAAAAAAATTCAATCTTTGCAAAACAAACGGCTGCCGCATCAGGGCTGCTTGCATCACTTGTACTTGGCTATCTAACCTACGCGTTAGCTAAAAAGCTAAAAAATTAGGTGCTGTCTTGTCTACTTACCGAACTATCAAGGTTCTTGTAAAACTTGTTCCTCTGATTATTGCATTAAGAAAAGACAGAAAGCAGTGGGTAAAGACTGAAGGACAAAATGTTGATGCTGAAAGATTTAGAAAAAATGCAAGAAAAGCTCTTAACACATTTGTATCGCTTGGTCCAGTCTACATCAAGCTTGGCCAGTGGCTTTCATCAAGAGCTGACATTCTACCACAGCCATACATGGAAGAGCTTGCAAAGCTACAAGATGATGTGCCAGCAGCTCCATTTGATAAAGTAAAACCAATTATAGAAAAGGATCTAGGACCAATCAATCAAAAATTTGACTCTATAAACGAAAACGCAATATCAGGCGCATCACTTGGCCAGGTTTATCTTGCAAAAACAAAAGGCCAAGATGTTGTAATTAAAGTAAAGCGACCAGAAATAGAAAATATAGTAACTGAAGATCTCAAGGTTCTAAAAAAAATTCTGCCTGTTGCGATGAGGTTTGTAGACCCTAATCTAAAATTTTCAGCTCGTGCAATGCTTACACAATTTATTGAAACAATCCATGAGGAGCTTGACTATACGATTGAGGCAAAGAACCTAAAGGCAATCAAAAAGAACATGGAAAAATACCAAAATGTCAGAATTCCTATAGTCCATGATGAATACTCTTCAAAAAATGTCCTAACAATGGAGTATATTCCAGGCATAAAGGTCACAAATGTCGAAGACCTTGACAAAAGTGGGATAGACAGGCAAAAACTGGTAATTGATGTTCACAAGGTCTTTTTTACCATGCTTTTGCGGCACTCTATCTTTCATGCAGACCCACATCCAGGCAATATCTCCGTAGCAAAGGACGGCTCGCTTATTTTGTATGACTTTGGGATGATAGGAAAGCTTGACAACGAAACAAGACTGCGCCTCGTGCGTCTGTATCTTGCACTAGTAGAAAAAGACCCACGTCGAACCGTAAATGCAATGAATGATCTTGGCATGCTAACTTCTGATTTTAACCACACAGTAATTGAAAAGGGAATTGAGATGTCAATTCGTGCAATGCATGGAAAAAAACCTGACGAGATGGAAGTAGAGGCATTAATGGAGCTTGCAAACAAGACAATGAGTCGCTTCCCGTTTATTTTGCCAAAACATCTTGCACTGTATTTGCGAATGTCATCAATAATTGAAGGAATTTATAAAACACACAAAGCTGATTTTAAATTTGTCAAAGTGCTAAAAAATATTCTAGAAGAAGAAAAACTGATCAAGGATGCATACATTGAGGAGCTCAAGTATTCATTTACAAGGTTTGCAGAGTCAATTGATGCCACGATTTCAATTGCGCCTGAGCTAAAAAAATTTCTAGATGAAAACAGATCATTGCAGCTAAACTCAAAACCAAAATCAAACATTTTACTTTCTGGAAGTATTTTGTCTTCAGCAGTTTTTGTTGGCTCAGCGTTTCTTTATTCTTCAAATAATATAATTGGCATTGCAGGCATGATAGGCTCGCTAGTTATAATGGGAATTTTTGCTGTTTTTAGAAAACGCTAGTCAATAGAAATCTGCTTTCCGCCATCAGCTACTGGAATCTGGATGGTAAGAACACCGTCTGCATATTTTGCAGATTTTACGTTTTCTTTGCCTTCCTTGATTCTAATTGGCAGTCTGATTTTTTTATCAATTACATTTGGTCTTTGTTTCCAGATTATAGTTCCACTAAGCTGCTCTGCGTTGTTTTTTTTGGCGCTGATAGAAAGAATGTTTCCTTGAATTTTCAGTTTAATGTCTTTTTTATCAAATCCAGGCATATCAATAGTAACAGTCAGGTTGTTGTCATCAATTTGCATGTCAACTGGCGGAAGCACAAACTCGTAGAATTCACGTGATTTGTTGCCTATTTCTCGTAATGCTTCTTTTGCCAAGTATCTTATCAGACCCACTTCCTAAAAAAAGTCAGTTTTAGTTATAAATTTTGATAGATTTTTAATTAATCAAATTATTTCTCTGATCACATACATGATTATTACAATTGAAGGCGGGGATCAGGCAGGAAAAAAGACTCAATCACAACTGCTTGCCAATGCACTTGCAAAAAAAAGAATAAAAATAAAAATTTTCAGCTTTCCAGACTATACAACGCCCATAGGAAAAGAGATAGACAGATACCTGCATGGAAAGCGTAGCTATCCTCCTCAGGTAATCCACTGTCTTCTAGCTGCAAACAGATGGGAAAAATTAAACGAGATCAAAAAAGCTAATGCAAAAAATTCTATTGTTATAATGAACAGGTACTATGAATCCAACTTTGTTTATGGATTTGTAAATGGTATGAATCCAGATTGGCTAGAGACTCTGGATAAGGGTCTGCCAAAATCAAACCTAGTAATAGTTTTAGATGTTACACAAAAAGAATCATTTGGTCGCAAAAAATCACAGAGAGATAGATTTGAAAAAAACAAAGATTTTTCAAAAAAAGTTTCAAAGACATATCGGCTTTTGGCAAAAAGATTTGGCTGGAGATTAGTTGATGCAAGTGGAACAAAACAAGAAATCCATCATTCTATTATGAAAATAGTTTCAAAGCGGTTATGAAAAAAAAATATCTAGACATTATTGATCCAATCCATGACTTTATTCGAGTCTCTGATTCAGAATTAAAAATAATAGATAATCCAATTTTTCAAAGGTTGCGCAGAATACGACAGCTTTCTGGCGCACACCTTACATATCCAAGTGCGCAGCATAGCAGATTTGAGCACTCGCTTGGTGTAATGCACATTGCTGCAAGGGCAGGAGGAACACTACATGAAAAAGGAATTCTTGACTTTGATCAAATCGATGACTTGCGTATTGCAGCTCTACTGCATGATATAGGCCACGGCCCGTTCTCACATCTTTTTGAGGAAGTCTTGCAGCAAAAAAAGAAAATTACTCACGAAAACATTGGAAAAGATCTGATAACAAAAACAGAGATAGGTGTTCTCTTGTCAAAATCAGGCTTTGATAAAAAATTCATTGCAAAGCTTGCATTTGGCGAATCAAAGTTTCAGTTCATGAACGAGATGCTCTCAGGCTCGTTGAGTGCAGACTTGATGGATTATCTGCCACGTGACGGCTATTTTACGGGAGCAGAGCACGCAAAAATTGATCATAAAAGAATAACACAATCACTTGATGTTTACAAAAACAAACTAGCACTTGAAAAATCCGCACTATACTCCTTTGAGTCAATGATGTACTCACGATACCAGATGTTCAAGGCAGTTTATTTTCATAAAACCGTGCGTGCTGCAGAAGTAATGTTGCTTGAATCAATCAAGCTTGCAGATTCTGAGCTAGGATTTACCTCACTAGGCTTGGATGATTATGTAAAACTAACAGATGATTATGTAGTAACGCAGCTTATCAACCTCTCTGGAACCAGCTCTGAGCTAAAACACGCTAAAAAAATAGCTCAAAACTACCAGAATAGAGACCTCTTCAAATGTGTATATGAGCAAATTTTTACAAGCAAAACAAACCTGGGAAAGATAAAAACTGCTCAGCTAAAAGAAGACTTGGCAAAAAAATCAAGGGTAGATGACAGTGAAATTTTTGTAGACAGCTCAATTACTCCCTCCATCCCATTAAATCCAGCAAAAAAAGAGTCCCAGTCCATAATCCTGACATCACGAGACAAAAATAAACTGGCTGCAGAACAAATCTCCATATCAAAAATTCCGCTAGTCTCTGCCATGTCAGGCTTTATGAACATACTACGAATTTACACAACAAAAGAAAACAGAAAAAAAGTTGAAATGGCGGCAAAGTCAACCTCGTTGATACCTAAATGAAAAAAAGAATTGTAATCAAACTGTCAGGAAAAGTTTTTGGAATGGATAATACCAAGACTCTCAAAGATTATGCGACATTTTTGGTAAAAATTAGCAAATCATGTCAGCCGGTAGTAGTTGCAGGTGGCGGCAAAATCGCACGCCATTACATCACTCATGCCAGATCATCAGGTGCAGATGAATCAACACTTGATGAGCTAGGAATTGAGGTATCACGATTAAACGCAAAACTGCTTATTTATGCACTAAAAAGCAAGGCCTATCCTCACCCTCCTACAAATTTGCAAGAAGTCAGGCATGCCGTAGATAGTGGACTAGTTGTAGTTACAGGTGGATTACACCCAGGCCAGAGTACAAATGCAACTGCTGCATTGATTGCAGAAAAAATACACGCCACTGCATTTTTGAATGCAACAGATGTAGACGGCATCTACGATTCTGATCCAAACAAGAACAAAAATGCAAAAAAGTTCAAGCGAATTGATCTAAAAAGTCTTCGCAAGTTGCTAATACATGAAGATTTTGTTGCAGGCGGTTATGATTTAATGGATATTGTAGCACTCAAAGTAATTGAGCGCTCAAAAATCAAAACACATGTCCTAAAGGCAGACATAAAAAAGATTGAAAAAGCCATCAAAGGCGTGCCAGTAGGAACAGAAATAATAATTCCTTAATCAATTTTATTTTGTATTGTTGGATATGATTCTGTCCATATCGAGACTCTGTCTCCAGAATATTCTTCAATTCCAGATGTTCTAATTTTTTTAAAAATATCTAGTGCTATATTTTTTTCAAGTGCCTTTGACTGGGCTTTAGTATAACCATCACCATCTACCAAGATTGTTACAAAACCATCTTTGGTCTGAATCACGGCAGCATAATTTTCTTCCCCTACAGGCAAAAATTTGCCATCAATTTTTTTTGTTGTCAGTGTTAGCATTGAAAATCCTGCAGTCTTGAATAAGATCATCTGAGCTTTGCTTGCTCTTTCCTTTCCGATCTTTACTGCCTGAAAATATTGCATGCTCTGTTTTGGTTTATCTCCTATAAGCATTTTACATATTAACATTTATGATACCTGCAATACACACTTGTCATTGAATCCAAAAATTTTTGTCGGAGCTGCTGTTGTTGCCTTTGCTATAATTATAGGCGTTGTAGCATTTTCTGGCTCATCAATAATCAGTGATGTTTCTGATACTGGAACTTTTTTCCCTTCAAGCGAACAAGCTCAAAGAGAGGTTCTCCCCTTAGAAATTGAATTAGAAAATCTTTCCATTGTTGAGGTTACAGATACAGAAGCAACTCTAGAAATTGCACTCAAGGTTAGCAATCCAAATTCAAAGTCAGTCATACTACAACTGGTAAAATACGACATTTATGAAAACGGCATTAAATTAAAGACAGGACAAATAGGCGAGCGTGCAGAAGGTATGGTCACAGGCTCAAATTATTTTACAATACTAAATGAACAGCCTACAATCCTACGTGACAAAATAACTATAAAAAATTCTGGCAACACGCCTGAACTTTGGGATGCGTTAATGAATAACACTCCAAATTGGCAGGTAAAAGGTGAGGCATTTTTCAATCTCAGCTCAATGCTAAGTGGAGGCGAAAATAACATCACTTTTGAATTTCCTTAACTAGACTTATTGTATCATTATAATAGAAAATTATGATTATTTGTTTAAACACAAAGAAATTTGACAAAATTATATATTATTCAAAATGTTGAGGTTGACAAATGGCAGAAGCATCATTAGCAGCATTCGGCTCAGCAATTGGTGTAGCTATTGCACTAGCAGTAGTCTGTTTTGCTCTCCGTGGAAAAGGACATCACGAACCACTGGAGTAAACGCAAAATAACAAACACCCACTAACAATCTTTTTACTCTGATTTCTTTAGTCCCAGTAAGTCGTGTAGATTTATTGCACGACTGATCTTTTGTTTGAGATAACATCTTTCATAGTACTGACATGAGGAACAGTTTTCCGATGGCTCTAGTATGGGCGCCTTTTTTTCACCTAGTAAACTGTTTAGGACACGGACACGTCTAATTGTCTCTTCAAACATTCTCTTGTCTTTTGTAAAAGAAAATGATGCCTCTTTTCCATCGCCTGAAAGATATACAATAATCCCATCAGCTTTGTTAAAAATCCAAAGACACGCATTTAGGTATAATGCATCGGAGGATAATGGTGCTTCAGGTATAGACGCAGCAGATCTAAAAATAAAGACTACATCATCCACTATAATATCAGCCTGACCTTTGAAGGTGATATCGTCAATCATATATTCTCCAAGCTTTGAACCATATTGCATTTTTCTAAGCAGGCCGCCAACCAAATTATTAAAACTGGCTTCTTGAGGCTCTAAATGATCAACCCTGTCATAGTAAGAGCGTCTTAGACATCTGACAACTTCATGAAGATGTATTGTTTTAATGTTCTTGGCATCTATTTGTGGTTCGATTTCTCTACTTATGGAATCTATAGTATTTTTGATAACCTGCCTATAGTCCCTATCGCCCATCATATGATATCAATCACCGCTTTGTACATCCTTATAGATTAAGACATTATCTTCAAAAGCCACTTTGAGATTCTGCCTGAAAAAGCCAGTGTAACAAAATGCATCCCAAACCCCAGTATTGCCCCTACAATCAAGTTTCCAGTAAAATAATAAATTCCAAGAAAAATGCCAAGGGCTGGCAGGGCAAAGATCATAGCAAGAACAGTACTAATCTTAATTGTTCGATTCAAAATTTTTGTATCCATATCTGTTTTTTCCGTATAATAATCAGAGTTATTAATGATCGCTGAATTCTTGTTATAAAAGAAGTGGGTTAAAGGATAATTCATCATTCAATTATGAGTTTAGACATCGTAGTCTGAGGTGAAATCTTTTGTTCTACTGCAAAAGATATTGCAGCTATATTTCTGACTTCATAAGACGTCAGCTTTGTTATTCCAACACTTGTTGCTGCACTAAACATTTTTGTGAAAGTGTTGATAGCTGCCTTGTACATTGCAACTTCAAATGATCTTTCAAATTCGGCGATAGCATCAATGTCGCTCTCTGATTGTGGCATCAAATCTTTGTAACGAGTGTTTGTTAGTTCATTAAACGCCTCTCTTACAGATGGTGCAGCAATCATTCTTCCAAGCAAATCCTTTGGTGCAGTTGAAGTATGTGAAACTATGAGATCATGAATCTGTTGCTCATCTAGCCCCCAGAACTTTCCTCGCAGAAGGCTAAGCAAATTGTAAAAATCAATCTCCATTCCAACTATGCGGGAAAGATCCTTGTCCCCTGAGACTCGTAGTGCGCTGCTGATCTGCTGAATAATAATTTTATCAAAGTAAGTATCAAAAATTTGTATGTTCTTTTTATCATTATACAGCGCAACAGCCTTTGCAATGTCTTCGCCAAACTCAGTAGAGTTAAGATTTGTAACTGTCTCCTCAAGGTCTCGTGCGACTAGTGCCTTTAAGATAATGTCGCGTTTTTTGATGAGCTCCTCTGCATGCAAGTTAAGGTAAGGCTCTATCTCGTTCTGACTTTTGTTTAGAATTTTTCCTTTCAGTATAAGTTTTAGATTCCAGATAAGAAACCTGGTATAATAGGCATCTAGTACTGGATTTCCTGCAGTTTTTGCAATTGTAAAGTGGATGTCTGCAAGATGACTACGCAGAGCAGATTCTATTTTTTCAGCAGTATAGGGTTTTGTAATTTTTGAAACACCGTCAGCATATTTTGTGTTTTTGATTCTTGTTACAAGTTCATCTAAATCTCGAGATTCTGCTAATGTCTGAATAATACTTTTTGGTAAAAGTCTGCCTCTCTGGCTGTATGATTTTACAGATGCATAGACTTTTTGTGCGCCAGTAGAACCCATAAAAAGCTCATTTTTAAATGATGATTTTAATGTTTGGCAGATTTAACTTATCACTTGAACAAAATTAATGACTTTGTCTTTTTCTAATTTTGATAGTTTTGTAAACCCTTCAAGAATCTCTCTTTGTACCGCAAGTGATTCGTCACTTATTTTTTTCAGGCTGGCAAGATTAAATGGCAGTAAATTTTCTACCTTACCAGTACAATAGGCTTTGACATATCTTTCAAAAAGTGAAAATACAAAGCGTGGTGCAATCTCTGTTAATGTTAGGATAGTATTTTGAAACTCTTGATCTGATTTGGACATGGAAAAAAATTGTGTTAAAATTGGTTCCTTATTGCCAATTTCTTTTAACGAAAGTGCGACAAGCAAACCGCTTTGTGTTAATCTATAATGGGGTATTCCAACTTCCTGTAATGCTTTTGGCCCACGCTTGAGTGGCAATCTTCCAGCCTCTTGTGCTATTCCTAATGGAAGCAAGACTTCGTCAAGGTCGTGAAAAATTCCAGAATAGATATTCTTCCACGCTATGCCGTTTCCTTCTGCTATTTTTTGAGAAATTGCGGTTCGTGTTCTAAGAGACGGACTTGATTCTGTTGCTAATCGAGCAATTATGGCCCGTTGTCTTTGCGCCTCGCCTGTCAGCTCGTTTTTTGTTTTAAATGTGTCAAAAATTGATAATTTTGGATTTAGTCGCAAGTCTTGCTTCCTCCTTTAGCCTCAAAGTGTTCATGATTTAATTTTACCATTTTATGATACTATCATTAAAACACCAAGTATAATAATTTACATTTTTGGTAATTTACACCTATCAAGCCTTAAATAATTTCATTTTTGTTCCTCATTAATGAATTCTAGAAACCGCAAGTAT
>Ga0194126_10000753_pt1 | contig 54727 bp, 39 predicted proteins | sample TA2KigC150mmetaG_FD_148641 | JGI IMG/M metagenome (GOLD analysis project Ga0194126, IMG submission 148641) | Freshwater microbial communities from Lake Tanganyika, Tanzania - TA2015035 Kigoma Deep Cast 150m | ecosystem: Environmental > Aquatic > Freshwater > Lake | place: Tanzania: Lake... | reverse complement strand
TGGAAGCGCCAGGACGCTGCATGACACGATCAACAACACGGTGACGGAGAAGGACATGCATGGCAGGACGTCGCATTTAACACCTGCCGAGTTGGATGATCTGGTTGAGTTCATGAAGGCTTTATAAGATTCTTAAAAGAGAGAGAAATTTAGTGGAATATATTTTAGGAAAGTGTGAAAGGAGAAGGCCAACAGATGAGTAAGAGGAAAATAGCAGGAGTGATGGCATCGGCGTTTATAGCTGGTGCGTTGGTCTGTGGGAGTATCTTTGCGTCGGGAAACCAGGTAATGGTCGGTGGTTCGAAGCAGGGAAAGGCCTTATGGACTGATTATTGCGGGATGTCAAAAGAGGTGCAGGGTCCTGTGGATTCGATACTGTTTACCCAGTCACCGAGGACGGCAAAGGGTGATCCGTACCAGAGCTATCCTCACTATGTGCCCGAGGGCAGCAGGATTGTATTGTACAATTTAAATACGAAGGAATTGAAGGTGTTGACCGGTGATTTTGCGACAGCCTTTGATCCATGCACGTATTGGGATGGGAAGAAGTTTACATTTGCCGGAATCCACAAGAAAGGTGGAGGATGCCAGATATGGGAGATGAACGTAGATGGCAGCGGTTTGAGGCAGATGACGGATTACAAGGGTACTTGCCGTGCGCCGATTTATTATGCGGCAGGCAGTATTGAAGAAGGAAAGGGTCGCATCATATGGCGTGACAGGTATTTTGAAGGAGACTGGAAGGAGCATGGCACGGTAGACAAGACCGGTTTCATCATCTTTGCAGGTTCACCGGATGGTGTGATGGATGAGTACCACAATCCGTATGCGTACAACCTCTTCAGGTTAGATACGCAGGGCGGTCATGTGACAGAGAGAATCACGGGTCACGTGCTCTCAGGTATTGAGTTTCCAAGCATAAATACGACAATAGACCAGATCACCTACAACGTCAGTTCCAACTTTGATCCTGCGCTTACGCCGGATGGAAACATATTGTTTTCCAGCGTACAGGCCAACGGAAGCAGGGCAGGAGGCAAGGGAAGGGTAATGTTGTGTGTGGATAACTGGGACGGTGCGTATCCAAGGCCGATCTACGGAAACTGTGATGAAGAAATTGGCGGTACCTCTGGCAAGTCACAGGCAAAGATCACCTTTGGAAGCAGGAAGTTGGTATATGTAGAGTCACCATACATGAACTGGGGAGTAGGTCAATTGGCAGCAGTAAGCTGGGATGCTCCATACAACAAGACCTATGAGAAGTTGAGCAAGGATGAGGGTGGTTTGTACAGGAGTCCCTATCCACTTCCGGACGACAGGATGTTGGTATCGTATGCGGAGAGGGGAGATTTTGGTATTTACTGGTTTGACTGCAAGAATGGTCGCGCAGGGGAATTGGTGCACAACGATCCGGAGTGGAACGATCATCAACCAGCGCCGATTTATATCAAGTACAAGCCGAGGTGGATCAACACCTTTACGGCAGGAAAGGACTTTGGTGTAACGACCGTGACGTATCAGCCATTTGACCAGGTGAAGGTGGAAGGATATCCACATTCATGGGCTACGTGGATTTGTTTCGACACGACGTTAACCGATCTGCCCGTAGGTCCATATCCACATCAAAGGACAAAGGCAACGAAGCAGGGTGACGTAAAGGCAGTGAGGATTGTTGAGGGTACGCAGTGCGTTGAGCCGGATGCTAGCAAGTTCAGGGCAGGCGCCGGAAGTCACCTCATTGGTGGAGCCAGGTCAAGCTCGAACTCAGGAACGGCGTTCCAGCAGAGGAGGATCATTGGATATCAGTATGTAGAGGATGATGGTTCAGTGGTAACCTCTCAGATAGCCGATACCCCATACTACATCCAGAACTTGGATGAGAGGGGTATGGCAGTTCAGACAGCGTTGGCATGGGCGTATCTGAGGCCATATCATGGCAGGATTTGCAGTGGATGTCATGATGGTTCATACAGAGGCAGGGCGTTCCAGAACCAGCATGCAAAGGCATTGTACAACTGGTGGTATGATGACAGGAGCCACTATGATTCACCCTTTGCGTTTGGATACCTGAAGTTTGACAAGAATGGCATCTATCAGGGAGTAAAGCATGGCGACGACGTGGTGGTGCCTTCGGACGTATATTATGGAGGTCCGTCAGGTACGACATCTCAGCCGGTGGAAGGGTTAACGGATGAGAAGAGGAGGACGGTGGATTTCCGCAGGGACATCCAGCCGATCATCGATGCAAAGTGTGCGAACTGCCACAATGCAAGCAATCCTCCGGACTTAAGTGGTGGTATAGAGCTTGTGAGTGTTGACGGTGTAGCGGCATTCAGCCGTTCATACAACAGCTTGCTGGAGGTACAGAGGGGTAAGGACACAAACCTCGGCGGTAAGTTCGTCAATCCGTCATCAGCCATCAACAGCTTGTTGATTTGGAGGTTGTACGAAGAGAAGTTAAGCCAGTTTGCTCCGCGGGAGAATGTATTCCCGGTAGAGGGCAGGGTAATGCATGACAAATTCCTCACGCAGGACGAGAGGTATGCGATTGTAGAGTGGATAGATATCGGCGCACAATGGGACAACATCCAGGGTCCTGATTTCTACCCAGGCTATCATGCAAAATAAAGTTTAAGGGAATACCTTAAACAGGTCCTGGTAAACTCAGGATCAGAAGAAAACTATCGAAGAGCTGGGCGCTGTGGGTTTCCTACTCACTACCCAGCTCTTCGTGTTTCTGGAATTGTAAAATCGATAAAAATAAGAGAAAAATGGATAAAAATGTGCTTGACAAGATTCACCATAAATGTATAATAAAAAAGCTTTTTGTTATCTTGCGGGCGAATACTACTTTCTATGATATTTAATGAGTAATGGTATTAGCGGGAAGGGGGGTGGTTTGGTAAGCCGAAAAATCTTATTGTGTCTACGGTTACCGGTGATTTCAATAAACATCATGGGTAATAATTGTAGTTTTAAAAGCATGTATCAGGAAAGAAAGGAGAAGATGTAATGCTTGAATTTTTTAAGAAACCATTATCCAGGATTGTGGGGGCAACCATTGCGTTTGCTGGTGTAACATTGCTAACGTGTACAATGGGAAATGGCATTGCAAAGGCGGAAGGCCCTACATTTCAGGATGTAGCATCACAGGTGTTTGGTCAGGCAGTTGGGCCGGATAACGACGGAACATTGTATGTTTTTGGATTGACAGCTAAATATACTACGCCAGAGTATGTTGAGGGAAGAGGTCCTTACAAGTCATTTTTGAAATTCTTACCTTCAATTCGTTGGTATGATCCAGAGCATTATTGGACAAATGGCAGCCAAACTGAAGGTGTTTATAAGAATGAAGAATGCGTTCTGTGCCATACCGTTCAGACTCCTACGATTGTGAAAGACTGGAAGATAAGTGCTCATGGGAAGACAGAAGGCAGGAAAGGAACTGTAACAAAGGATGGAAAGCCATATGAAGGCGTTGTTGGCTGTGATAAATGCCATGGAAATGACCACCAGAAGCTTTTTATGCCCACATACAAACATTGCGGTGAGTGTCATCCGAAAGAGACTGCGGAACATAGGGCTGGTGGTTTGGGTTCACATACCCATGCGTTTACAGTAAACACCTTGGAATTTTCATGGCAATTAGGAAAACCTGCAGAAGAGGTTGCTGGCTGCGCTGAGTGCCATGCCATTGCGGAAAACAGGTGTGATGGCTGTCATACAAGGCACGTTTTTAGCCCTGCTGAGGCAAGAAAACCAAGTGCATGCAGATATTGTCACATGGGTATTGACCATGATGAGTGGAAGATGTATTCGGATTCCATTCATGGTTGTTTATATGAGGCAGAATCTGCCACTATGGATTGGAGCAAACCATCGAAGAAGGGGAACTACAGAGTTCCAACATGTGCTTATTGCCATATGCAGGATGGGAATCATAATCCACAGCAATTTGGAACGATTTATAGCGATATGGGTATGTTCGAAGTTGACCGTGGTGCACCGAAGCACAAGGCAAAGAGAGATGCATGGATAAAGAAATGCCAGGATTGTCATTCACCAAGGTTTGCAGCTGATAAACTGAAGGCCATGGACGATGGTATCAGGTTGAGCTTCACGAAGTGGAGGGAAGCTGCCGCCGTTATCGTTGGCTGCTTCTTGGACGGCGTTGTTGATCCGATGCCGGAGGGTTCACCGCCAGACTGGTATGGACATTACACGTTCAGCTTGTTACCAGGCGGCGATCCAAGGTTCTATGCGACTTCAAACCTTGAACGTCTGGGTCTCGAAATGATTTGCTATCTGATCGGCAATACATACAAGGCGTTGGCTCACATGTGTATGTACAATGCGACGTACGGAAACGGTGGCGCATTTGAAACAGACAGAAAGTTGATCGAGATCAAGACTGAGGCAGCTAAGTTGAGAAGGTTTGCTGCAATTGAAAAGAAGATTGGTTTGGAACACAAGTCAGAAGCATTCTGGCAGCATGGTGAATATTCGGACTTGCTCCCAGGTTGGAAGAGAAAACCAGGCGACATAGATCTTGAATGGTTCAAGAGGACTGATATTCCTCACCGTGCGAATGCCGACGCTCCAGTTCAACCGCATGGGCATTAATTTTAAAAATTTGGTGTAAGAAGCCAAATTTTGTCTCAAGAACGATGAGGGTAGCAGAAATAACTTTGCTACCCTCATTGTGTTTATGAATTTAACTTAATAAATGATAAGCGTAAGGAATAATAAAAAATAATATAAAGGCGGTATTGATTATGGGAATGACAACATTGAAATCTAAAGCACAAAAGCACGGGGATTCGTGTAAGGTAACTGGTTTTCCTGATAAATTGGGACATTTTGGACGTTTTGGCGGGAAGTTTGTCCCTGAAACCATAATGCCCGCTTTAGATCAATTAGAAAAGGCTTATTTAGAAGCAAAAAACGATCCTGCCTTTAATACTGAATTAGAGTATTATCTGAGAGAGTATGTGGGACGTCCATCAACCTTATATTATGCTGAAAGGTTAACAAAGAAGTTGGGAGGCGCAAAAATATACTTAAAGCGGGAAGACCTGAATCATACAGGCGCCCACAAAATAAATAATACCATTGGTCAGATATTGCTTGCCATCAGGATGGGTAAAAAGCGGATTATTGCCGAGACAGGGGCCGGACAGCATGGAGTAGCGACTGCTACTGCTGCTGCCATGTTCGGGATTGAATGCGATGTGTATATGGGTGAAGAAGACATGAGACGGCAGGCATTGAATGTCTTTAGAATGAAACTGCTGGGTACGCGAGTCATACCGGTGACAAGTGGCTCAAAAACCTTGAAGGATGCGACGAATGAAGCATTCAGGGACTGGATGGCCTCGGTTAGGAATACCCACTATATTTTAGGGTCGGTGGTTGGTCCTCATCCCTATCCCATGATGGTCAGGGATTTCCAGTTGGTGATCGGCAGAGAGGTGAAAAAGCAAATATTGGAAAAGGAAAACAGATTGCCCGATTATCTTATTGCCTGTGTTGGCGGCGGCAGTAATTCGATGGGTTTGTTCCATCCTTTTATTGAAGATAAAGAGGTAAATATGATTGGGGTGGAGGCCGGAGGTATCGGGACTGGAATTGGTCAGCACGCATCTACGCTTACCAGCGGTAAGGTCGGTATTTTACACGGGAGTGCAAGTTATGTGTTGCAGGACGATGATGGCCAGACATTGCCTGTCCATTCGATTTCCGCTGGCTTGGATTATCCTGGTGTTGGTCCGGAGCATAGTTATTTAAAAGATATTGGAAGGGCGAAATACGTTTCTATTATAGACGATGAGGCTGTAAATGCCTTTCAGGAATGTGCGCGGATGGAAGGGATTATTCCCGCCCTTGAGGCATCGCATGCCATTGCATATACGATGAAATTTGCTCCAACGCTGGGTAAAGACAAAATAATAGTTATCTGTCTGTCGGGTAGTGGTGATAAGGATTCCTTTGAGGTTGCCAAAAAACTTGGATACAAGATTTAGTAATAGCAAAAGTTTTTTTATAATTTTCGAGTGAATGCACTCTTTGATGATTCTGTGATGAGTTTTGATGAATAGGATTGATAAAAAGTTTTGTGATTTAAAGAGCAAGAAAAAGCCTGCCTTTATTCCCTTCATTACTGCCGGTGATCCAGACCTGCAAACCACAAAGGCTTTAATATTAGAGTTCGAAAAAAGGGGTGCTGATATTATCGAACTCGGCATCCCTTTTTCCGACCCTATTGCGGATGGCCCCATTATACAAGCCTCATACTACAGAACCTTAGTTCGAGGAATAAAGGTTGCACAAATTCTTGACATGGTTTCGGAGCTTCGTGCTGTATCTGAAATACCCATTGTTTCGATGGTATCCTATAGTACGGTATTTAAGGGAGGATGTCAGGCATTTATTGAAAAGGCATGTAAGGCAGGGTTGGATGGCCTAACAATCCCGGACATGCCTGTGGAAGAGAACAATGATATATTTGAGGCGGCGAAGAAGAAAGATTTCAAGGTCGTCTGTTTTGTTGCACCAACGACAACGGATGAGCGGATGTCTTTAATCACACAAAAGTCAGAGGGGTTTTTGTATTATATTTCTGTGGTAGGTATTACCGGGATCAGAGACAAGTTGCCGGATGACATTGTTCAGAACATCAATAAACTAAAACAAATGACCTCTACTCCCATTGCTGTAGGTTTTGGTGTCTCCACACCAGGTCATGCGAAGTTGATTGGGAAGGTTGCAGATGGGGTTATTGTAGGTAGCGCTATAATAAAAGAAATAGAAAAGCACACAAATGAACCCTCAGAGAAACTCGTAAATAAAGTCGGTGAATTTGTAGGACAATTGATTGAGGGAGCGAAAGGTTCGATTGACGTGTAACGTTTATGTATACAAGTTATCTACCTGTGACGACGAGATGATTACGCTCACGTATTTTTGTTTAAAACCAGATAAAAATAATTAACTTTTGTATTGACTTAAGTATTAGATTAAGTATAATAATTTTTCTAAAAATATTAGGATATGTTGTGTATAGTCGGTTGAGACATTGATAAATTTAAGTAGTATTTAAAATTTTGATCTGCATTGGAAAGGGGGTGGTCTGCAAGAGTCAACGGTGAGGTTATTTTATTATGTAACGCAATCGAATGACGATTGTGGCGTACGGATAATGAGAAAGGAGGAGAATATAAAGTATCATGCATAAATTTTTGAAAGTAACATTAGCGTCAGCTTTAATAGGATTCGGCACAATGGGTGTGGTAGCCAATCTTATGACGAAAGAAGTAAAGGCTGTAGAAATTATCACACACTGGGTACCTCATGAAGTTTATGGTCAACCAGGTGAACCGGATAACAACGGTAAGGTGTTCTTTTCTGGTTTAGGGGCAAAATACATGGGTTATCCTAAGGATTCGGGAGCACCGCCTTATCCTGGAAAATACAGTAAATTTTGGAAGACGTTGCCTGCCTACCGTTATTATATTCCTGACTATATGTACAACAGGGATGAGGTAAGGCCTTCGAACCCGATTAAGGGTACGTTCCAGCTCGAACAATGTATTGGATGTCATTCTGTTATGACCCCTGGTATTGTAAGGGATTATAAGAAGAGCGCTCATTCAAGGGCAGAACCAAGCCCAACCGGTTGCGATACCTGTCATGGTAACAACCACCAGAAGTTGACCATGCCGTCATCAAAGGCTTGCGGCACCAGCGAGTGCCACGAGACGCAGTACAGCGAGCAGGGTCAGGGTGGTATAGGTTCACACGCTTCCTGTTCAAGTTTTGCTCAGGTAGAATGTGCATGGTCAATTGAAAGGCCACCAGGAGATACTGCTGGTTGCACATTCTGTCATACAAGCTCAGAAGAGAGATGCAGCACTTGCCACCAGAGGCATCAGTTTGACCCGAAGGTTGCAAGAAAAGCAGAGCAGTGCAAGACTTGTCACTGGGGTAAAGATCATAGAGACTGGGAAGCTTATGACATCGGTCTCCATGGTGTGGTATATCAGGTGAACAAGTGGGATCCGAAGCAGTTCGACTGGACGAAGAAGCTGGCCGATGCTGATTATGTTGGTCCGACATGTCAGTACTGCCACATGAGGGGCGGCCACCACAACGTGCAGAGGTTTAGCACGGTGTACACCAGTATGGGTATGTCCATGGCAGATCGTGGCGCACCGATCTGGAAGGAGAAGAGGGATCGTTGGGCATCAGTTTGTGATGATTGCCATTCACCGAGGTTCGCCAAGGAGAACTTGCAGGCATTGGATGAATCTGTTAAGGATGCCGGTTTGAAGTATCGCGAAACATTCCAGATTGCCGCAGACCTTGTTAAGGATGGTGTAGCCGATCCTATGCCGAAAGACCTTGCACCTGATTGGTCAGGTCAGCATGTATGGAGTTTGAAGATCGGCGCTTATCATGACGATCCGGCATTTGGCGGCAAGGCTGGTGAATCAGGTGAGTTCAGGATGTCGAACTGTACTGATATTGAAAGGCTTTGCTTTGAGAGCGTTGGATATTTCCAGACATACATCTACAAAGGTATGGCACACGGTTCATGGAACGATGCTACCTATTCTGATGGTTCGTTTGGTATGGATCGTTGGTTGGTCAACGTAAAGCAGGACGCTTCTCAGGCAAGAAGACTTGCAGCTATCGAGAAGAAGGTTGGCATTACCTGGGTACCGGAGAGTTTCTGGAAGACCGGCGAGTGGCTTGATCAGTTGACAGGCCCTTACATTGTGAAGAATCATCCGGGAAAGACCATCTTCGATCTGTGTCCAGATCCAGGTTGGTTGGATACGCATCATGCGCCTGCTGAAGAAGTCGAGTACATCAACAGAAAGATCAAAGAACTCGGCTGGAAGACTCCAGAGCATGGTGGTCATCACTAATTTGTAATGTAGTTTTTTCATAGGTATGTAGTTTGTTAAAAGAGAAGGAAGCTGTGCGATGATTGCACAGCTTCCTTTTTTTATTATAAAAGGGTTGAAATCAGAGAACTTTTAAATATACTTAGTAAACTAAAATTTTAGCTAAATATACTTTTCTTACACTTGAGTGGAGATGGATATGAGATTGTATAAGTACGCATTTTTGTTAATGTCAACTGCTATTTTTTGCTTACCGATTGCTTGTCAGAAGGGGAAAGACCATATTGAGATTGCCAATAGTTTAGTGAAAGAGAATAAATTGGATGAGGCATTGGCTGAATATTCAAAGGCAATAGAGGCCAATGTAAATCTTTCGGAGGCGTACTACGGCAGGGGAAATGTTTATCTGGGGCAAGAAAAGCTGGAAGAAGCAGCGACAGATTTCAGGAAAGCCATTGATATTAATCCGAAATATATTGATGCACACAGGAAATTGGCAGAAACATTTACAAAGATCGGCGCCCCGGATGATGAATTTCAAAAGCGGTATAAGGCTATTGAAAATGACCCTGAAAACCCTTTAAATTATGTGGATCTTGGCGTTTTTCTTCATAAGCTTCAAAAGGAGATAGATGCCATTGAACAATATAAAAGGGCATTAGAGCTTGACCCGAAAAATCCTTATATTATGTTTAACCTTGGGGTGGGTTATTTGGATATGGGTTTATATGCAGATGCCGAAACCATGTTTAAAGAGGTTGTCGAAATAAATCCTTCGTATGATAACGGACATTATAATCTTGCTATTTCTTTGCACAAACAGGGAAAGGTTGATGAAACCATAAAAGAACTCAATAAGACGCTTGAGGTAAATCCTAAATACTCTGATGCCTATGTTGTTTTTGGTTTGATCAAGCTGACAGAGAAGAAGTTCGAAGAGGCAATTGCGCAATATAACAAGGCAATGGAGATAAATCCGGATAATCTCGATGCCCGTTATCAAAGGGCGATTGTCTTTGCATTGCAAAAGAGATATGACGAGGCATTGACAGAGAATATGGCAGTACTGGAAAAGAACCCCAAATACACGAACGCCGCATACAACATTGGCGTCATTTATCACAGGACAGACCGTCTCGACAGGGCAATGGAATGGTATGATAAGATAACCAAGAAGATTGACCCTCTGTATGAAGACGCTTATTACAACAGGGCGCAACTCTATACAATGAAGGGCGACCACAGTAAGGCATATAGTGATTATATCTCCTACTCGTATATTACAAAGTGGAGGACGGGGAAAGATCCTGCTGTGGTTTATAAACAGGACGAGATCAAGGAGATGTTCATGCAGTCAGTGCCAACGTTAAAAGGACAGGCGAAAGATCAAGAAGTGGAATTAAAATCAAATTAATATGTCCAAATTGTTTTCTGTTGTAGGAATTGCTTCATTAATATTTCCATGCTGCTATGGATATGCAAAAGATATTTCTGTGGCTGGTGACAAATATTTTGAAAACAGGCAGTGGGATGAGGCTGTTGATGAATACGAGAAATTGCTCTCTAAAAACAGGAATCAACCTGAGATTTATTTTAAACTGGGAAATGCCTATTCTAAAAAAGGAGACCTGGAAAAGGCTGTAGAAGCCTTTAATAAGGCTACGCAACTCAAGCCTGATTATTCAGAAGCTTATCAAAGGTTGTCCGAAGTAAGTATGCAGATAGAAGTCCCTGAGGACGAGCTTAAAGTGCGTCTTAAGGAAGTTCAAAAGGATCCTAATAATTCTGATGCGCATCTCCTATTGGGTTTGACTTATTATAAGCGTAATCTCCTTGATGAAGCAAAGAGAGAATACGAAACGGCTATTGGACTTGATCCCAAGAAGGCAGAGGCGTATTTCAACCTCGGTGTTTTATGTCAGGATACCAATACCCATGATAAGGCATCCGAGTGGTACAAAAAAGCCATTGAGATATCACCAGGCTATGATAAGGCGCATTTTAATCTGGGGATTGCTTACTATCAATCAGGGCATTTAGAACAGTCTATTTCTGAGTATAAACGGGTTATTGAGATAAATCCGGGGTACGCTGAAGCGTATGTGAATTTGGGAATTGCTTGTTTTGTAAAAGGCGCGTATAACGATGCCCTTGAAGCCTTAAAGAAGGCGTTATCGCAAGGCTCAAATGTTGCTAAAATTCATTATTATCTCGGTAATGTTTATCAGAAGATGGATAAAACGGACAAGGCAATAGTTGAGTACAGGCAAGCAATAGAAGCAAATTCAAAATTAGTCGCGCCACACTATAATTTAGGTGTCATTTATCTGAAAAAGAAAATGGTTGATCAGGCTGTCAGTGAATTTACAAAGGTAATTACCCTTGACCACGATTATGCCGATGCCTATCTAAACCGTGGTAAAGCTTATGAATTGAAGGACGATAGGGTAAATGCACAGAACGATTACAATTCCTACCAGCATGCCAAGTCGGCCTTTGCAAGGATTTACAAAGAAGAGAACGTATCCTCCTATTACGAAGGTTCAAATCCTGACAAATAAGCGTTGAATATACAGATACGTTAAGTATCAGCGCACTTCTTTGCCCTTATCTTCCTGCTTACCAGCCTCTTTTGCAGTTTTTCCGGTTTCTTGTTTATCATCCTTCACACAGCGGAAACCGATACTTTTGTTTCGGTCCTCAGGGTTTCCAAATATCCTTACTGCGCAACGCATTTTATATGCATAGGGGGCAAATAATGACCCTCCTTTGATTACCCGTGAGCCGGTGCTGTTTTCCGGTCCTTTGGGATTCATGCTGGGGCTGGTTTGGAAATACTCAGGGTGATACCAATCATTGCACCATTCTGAGACACTGCCGATCATATCCAGGCACCCATATGGGCTCTTCCCAAACTCAAAGCTTCCTACAGACAAGGGCGCGTCAGGCCCGACGTTGCAACGTTTTGCGTCCCATACATTACCCCAGGGGAATCTGCGTCCGTCTGTCCCTCTGCACGCCTTTTCCCACTCGGCCTCAGTTGGTAACCGTTTGCCCGCCCATCCGGCATATGCATACGCATCGTACCAGTCTATACGGCTCACAGGATAGTCGGGAAAATCGAAATATGGATAGTCCCAGCCAGTGTGCGGCGTTCCAGGCGTATGGTCTTTGCCTTTTGGTTCTCCCGGAAAACACTTGCTGTGGTCGCCGGTAGTTCTAATGTACTGCAGGAATTCCCAATATTGGGCATTTGTGACTTCATATTTATCAATGTAGTATGCGTCTAAATATACCTCATGTTGTGGCATTTCTTCGGGAATAAATTCGTCTGCTACGGTGCCCATAATGAATTTTCCGGCGGGTACCGGTACCATTTCGCCCCATTTTCCACGATTTTCAAGCAGGGCTTTCTTCATTTTTTCATCTCGTTCCATCATTGACAATTCCTTGCGCTGGTTCTTCTCTGAAGTATCCAGGCCCTTTTCCAGTTTGCTAATGGCAACTTTAACGTCCGCTATAGCCTTTTTATAGTTTTCATCTGACTTTACTTCGGGCGGTTGCGCCTCCAGTAATGTTTTGCATTTATCAAGGTGTGCAAGGGCTTCCTTTGCTTTTCCAAGCTTCCAATATACCCCGCCCATCATGAAGTGAAGGGGCGGCAGTTCCGGATTTAGCGCTTCTGCTTTTTTGTACTCTTCCAGGGCTCCTTCGAAATCATTCAGTTCTTCGCGGAGACGGTTCCCTTCCATAAGGTGATACATGGCCGCTTTCGTTTTTTCTTCTAATGGAGCGTCTGGAGAAAGGTTAATTTCTATTTTTTTATCAGGTATAGAAGTCTTTTTGTCGGTTGAAGATTTGGGAATAAGTTGGGTCCCGTCTTTTTTGCAAAAATTTTCGCCAGGACTTGCCTTTTCCTTGCAGGTTGGACATATGAGGTACTCTTCATTGTATTCCACAAGTTGTTTGCCGTCGATACTGCAGAAGCCGATATCTCCAGGATAGATTTTGTTACATTCTGGACACAGTTTATTCTGGGGAATATTTTTTTGTGTATTTGATACAGTTTCTTTTTTTTGAGATGCTTTTTGCTCCTCTTTTTTTATCTCTTTTGACATGAGGGTACTGTATGGGAGTATTATGGACATGACAAGTGGAACAATGACATATACAATTCTCACAAGAAAAAACCTCCTTTTAAACTAAACAAACAATATGAATTTTTTGCCTAAAAAAAAGAGATACGTTGAGTATCTCTTTTCACGCGCTAAGTTAAGTAGAATAAATTTATGGCTTTTTTTCAGCCATTTCTATATTTTTTTCCTCTTTTTCGGGAATCCAGTTCGACCATCGTCCCCATTCAACGTATTTTTTACCATCGGAAAGCCAATATTGAGTCCCATCCCTTTCCCGTTTACAGGAGAGATTTTCCACTGTACGAACTTGAGTCTGTTTTATGACTTTGAAGAAGTAGCAGTCAACCTGATGGAAGTTGATTTCGGAATTGTTTGATACCTCTTTCATTTCCAAGTCTTCGAACGTCAGTTTTTTTTCGTTAAATTTCTTTTCATCCACGGGGATTTCGTACGTGATAACTTCGGTAACCTTAATGGTAAGCGGGTTAGGTTTTTCGTCGACCCAGGGTATTGGTACAATCCCTTCGTAAGGGGCAAAAGATGAGTGAAAACTTGGCGCATCAGCGCCGGGTTGTTTGGTCGTATCTATAATACCACCTCCCGCATGTTGCGCTTGAACAGATTTTTCCTGCATAAGAAATGCGCTAAAGAAAACGGATATACCGAACACAAGTGCAGCGCCTGAAATGTGAAATGTGATGGGGCGGCGTTTCATCTTAATTCCTTCCTTTAATTTGGTGTTGTTTGAAGTATGCCGGTTAAGTTATGTGAAAATTTTACATGAAAGTGGTATGTTTGTCAATTATAGAAGTATCTCATAGTTATTAAAAAATGACTTGAACATAAAATAACTTTGTGGTAGAATCCTCGAACTTTGAGTTATTTTATTATTACTCATGTATATGAGATAAATTATTAAATATTAGAGATTATATTGCTTTAATTATAGATAGCTAAAAAGCAAAGGCCCTCATTACAAAAAAGGAAGATTAGGAGGTATTTATGGAGCGGTTGAAGCAGGTGTTGGAATTTATTCAGAGAAGAAAAAAGCTGGTTGGCTTCTTCACCATAATCGTATTGGTAGTTTTTTTTGTTACCATAAACAAGGTGTACCATTACTCAGAGAAGAGCGAGTTCTGCGCCAGTTGCCATGAAATGAAAATCCATTACGATTCATTCAAGGCATCGAAGCACCACAATGAACACGTGGAAAACTGTCATGCCTGTCATGTTGGGCCTGGACTCAAGGGATATGCCCATGCGAAACTCAGCGATGGAACGCATGATTCTTTAATGCATTCATTTCAGGCGTATACGGACGGAGAATTCATCGAGATTGCCGAAGACAGTCTTAAAATCTTGAATGGGAACTGTGTTCGCTGCCATACAGAAGGATTTACAAAGGATAAATCTCACATTGAATTTGTTTCAAAAAGCAATAAGCACGGTACCCACGGTGAAACGCCTGAAAAATTGGAATGTACGGATTGTCACCTTGGCGTAGTCCATCCCCACATGCCTGGTGATTTATTCAAGGCATACGCTGCAAGAAAGATTAAACCTTACGGTACGTATGAAGAGACGGACTGTCTTGCATGTCATAAAATGGCGACACCCGATGTTGTGAAGGAATGGACAAAAGGTGTTCACGCTGTAAAGGGTGTGACATGCATAAGCTGTCACGGAAATGACCACCGTTTTATAGCAAAGAAACGAGGCCATGTTTCCGCAAGCACCTGCGGCGAGTGCCATCAGAATCAATATGTTGACTTCAGAGAAAGCGCACATCTACAAGGGCATCCTGTAGCTGCCACAAGTAGTTTTCATGTGATTAGCACACGATTGTTGAATATAAAAGATTGTAAAGAATGTCACAAATTGGGATTGAGCTATGAGTTCGATAGGGTCGGAGGAAGTTGTAATGCCTGCCATCCAAGCCACAAGTTTTCGGTGGCGGAGGCAAAGGCATATGATGCCTGCGAAAAATGCCATGTTGGAGGGCCGGAACATGCTCAGTTAGACACGAGCGGAAACTCGATATTCGGGAAGGTGCAAAGGTTGCGCAGCCAGGGTCTGATTACCAAAGACTTGATTACCTGTCAGTCATGTCATGGTCCAAATAAATCACATAATTTTAGTAAGACATTTTTGCCAGAGAATATTGAAGTATTACTCTTTGGAGCCAAAGGACTGGTAAAGCTTCCCTCAACGCACAAGTAACACTAATTGACTTGAAATAATTTCAAGATTTATTTAACATAATCCCACCGTCTAAAAACGGTGGGATTTTTTTTGCCTACGTATATGTACAGGAATTTCAAATACTGAGATTATTCAGTCGCCTTGCTCCTTCAGAATGGCGGTTGGACAACATTCTGAGCAAAGTGAAAAATCTGGTATGCGAACGAAAGGACTAAAATGGGGAAAAATATCGTACAAAAAATTTTCAGCTCGCATCTCGTCTCTGGCAAACTAAAGGTTGGTGAGGAGATCGCCATTTCTGTCGATCAAACTCTCACGCAAGATGCTACCGGAACTATGGCTTATTTACAGTTTGAGGCCATGGGTATACCGAAAGTTAAAACAAAACTTTCGGTCAGTTACGTTGACCACAATACACTCCAAACAGGCTTTGAGAACTTTGACGACCATTTATTTCTTCAGAGCACTGCGAAAAAATACGGTATTTATTTTTCCAAACCGGGGAATGGTATCTGTCATCAGGTGCATCTGGAGCGGTTCGGTGTTCCGGGGGAAACCTTGCTGGGCTCAGACAGCCACACGCCGACGTGCGGCGGGCTGGGAATGATAGCCATTGGCGTAGGCGGTCTTGACGTAGCAATTGCTATGGCCGGCGGGCCGTTTTATATAACAATGCCAAAGGTCGTATTGGTAAAACTGTCCGGCGCATTACGACCGTGGGTAACTGCGAAAGACGTGATATTAGAGTTATTGAGAAGGTTAACGGTAAAGGGCGGCGTCGGGAAAATATTTGAATACGGAGGCGAAGGGGTACAGACACTTACGGTAACAGAACGAGCCACAATCACCAATATGGGCGCAGAACTTGGAGCGCTTACCTCGATCTTCCCCAGTGATGCACAAACAAAAAAGTATCTCAAAATGCAAGGTAGAGAAGGCGTCTGGAAGCCGCTAAAAGCCGATCCGAGCGCTAAGTATGATGAAGTTGTAGAAATTGATCTTTCGGCTTTAGAACCACTGATTGCGAGACCCCACAGTCCGGACAATGTTTGCAAAGTCAGTGAAATTAAAGGTACGAAAGTTAATCAGGTCTGTATCGGAAGTTGTACGAATTCCTCGTTTCATGACCTTATGGTGGCTGCGTCAATGTTGAAGGGACGGAAAGTACATCCTGACGTAAGCCTCACCATATCTCCGGGTTCAAGACAGGTGTTGGAAATGATAAGTAAAAATGGCGCTTTAGCAGATATGATTGCTGCGGGTGCACGCATTATCGAAGTAGCCTGCGGCCCTTGCATTGGAATGGGACAAGCCCCGCCTTCCGGAGGTGTTTCCGTGAGGTCATTTAACAGAAACTTTGAAGGTCGAAGCGGAACGGCAAATGCTCAGGTGTATCTGTCAAGTCCTGAAACGGCTATAGCAACGGCGATCAACGGCGTTATTAGCGATCCTAGGGATTTTGGTGATCCGATAGTTATCAAATATCCAAAAAGCTTCATTATCGATGACAGCTTGATCATTCCTCCTTTGGAAAAACCAGAGGAGGTATCAATTATCAGAGGCCCAAATATAAAACCCCTGCCAAAGAAAGAAACCATGCCTGATACGTTAAAAGGGGACGTCCTTTTAAAGGTGGGAGACAATATCACCACCGACCATATCATGCCGGCAGGGGCAAAGGTGTTGCCACTGCGGTCGAATATTCCTGCCATCTCTGAATTTGTATTTGAAAAAGTGGACAAGGAGTTTGTTAAACGCGCCAAGGAAAAGGGGGGTGGCTTCTTGATAGGTGGAGTGAATTATGGTCAGGGATCAAGCAGGGAACATGCGGCGCTGGCGCCCATGTATTTAGGGGTAAAGGCAGTTATTGTCAAATCCTTTGCCCGCATCCACCGCGCAAATCTTGTGAACTTTGGCATCTTGCCATTAACCTTTGAAAATGAAAATGACTATAATCTATTCGATCTGGGAGATACCATTGAGATGCCTGATATGAAAAATAGATTAAAATCCAAAGCCAGTATTACATTAAAGAATGTAACAAAAAATAAGGAAGTGAAAGTAACACACACATTAACCCCTCGTGAAATTGATATCCTTTGTGTTGGTGGTTTATTGAATTACCAGGCTCAGATTTGTAATGTTTCCAAGAAAGAAGATGCCTAACTTTTTGTGCTGCTTATAATTTGATGATTTTATCGGGTTTTAGGAAGTCAACTACTATCGGTCGAAGCCTATAGTAGTTGACTTTTTTCTGTTTAGTTTCTCACAACCTTCGTGTTTTCAGCATTCTGCGGTAAACAAAACAATTTTCCTCAAAAGCAGATATTCTTTAGACAATAAGACTGAAATCTCATATTTTAAGTATGCATATAGTGGCGTTTAACTCCGAGCTTTGCAACGCTTTAATTATATTATACAAGCATGTACAAGCATGACAAAAGATTACCCCGTTAGCATCGTGGTTCGGCAGGCTCACCACGAACGGAATTGAACAAACTTGGAATATAGGATATTGAAAGGTGTTCGTCTGGTTTCTCCTTTTTGTTAAGGGAAAAGATTCGATATGAAAAAAATATTATGGGTAGTTCTTCTATTAAACGCGCTGTTTCTATCTCAGAAAACCAGCCGTGCGGATTCTCCGATTACGGCTACCACGTTTTACGAGGCGTATATGGATGTAAAAATGGTGGAAAGGGCGCATCTGGAAGGTGTGATGGGATTAGAGATTGCAGAGTTTCTGACGTCTCCTGAAAACCCCATAGATGTTAAAGCAGCAGTGATTAATGCCCTTTCATGGAAATTTGACGGGAAAAATAATGCGGAATTGTATGCGTATTACCTGGCGTTATTGTATCACGTGTCAATTACGGAACTGGATACGGAATTCCTCAGCGCAGATGAGGTATTTTGCATGGGTTATTTAACGGCAATGGACGATTACTTCCATCCGGAGAAGGCCTTGCCTCTACTTGAAGAAGCGCATAAGTTGATGAAGGACAGTTTTACAGTTTCAATTATTATGGCTCTTACAATTGGGCAAAAGGTCATGGACTATGATTGGTGTGAGGTGTGGAGGCTAACAGAAGAGGTCTTAAAAAGTAAAGAGCTTAAACAGGATTTACGCCCTGAGGCGATAAAAATGATTATAGGCTATATGATTTTGTACAAAGAATATTGTGAATGATTTATAGCGCTGTAATGCCGCAACCAAAAAGACCCCTCTCTTTGCCCCTCCCTTCGCAAGGGGGGACATAGGGGGTAAAAAAATTCTACTAAAAAGGAAGTTTTTACAAAAGTAATACGATAGATATATCAAGGCACACAAGAAGTACATTGAAAAGGGAGTTGCAGATGTCATTTAATGTGTATGTCACCCGACAGATTCCTGAGGAAGGAATTAATATACTAAAGAAGTTTTGCCAAACGGTGGAAGTAAATCCGCATGACAGGCCATTAACTTATGATGAGCTTTTCAGGCAGGTAAAAGGCAGGGATGCTATACTTACTATGCTTTCTGATAGAGTTGATGCGGCATTGATGAATGAGGCAAAGAGTCTGAAAGTTATAGCCAATTATGCCGTGGGATATGACAATGTTGATGTCAAAGCCGCTACTACAAAAGGTATTATTGTAACTAATACGCCCGGCGTATTGACAGATAGTACGGCGGATATGGCATGGGCGCTGCTTTTTTCCATAGCAAGGAGAATTGTCGAAGGCGATAAACTTACCCGTGCCGGTAAATTTATCGGATGGGCACCCCTGATGCTCTTGGGTGGCGATTTTATTGGAAAGACCTTAGGTATCATTGGCGCTGGCAGGATTGGGACGGCTATGGCCATGCGGTCGAGGGGGTGGTATATGAAGGTGTTTTATACCACGCATTCTAACAGAAATGCCGTGCTGGAAGAGATGCTTGGCGCTAAAAGAGTAGATTTGGAAACGTTGCTGAAAGAATCGGATTTTATTTCTATTCATACCTCTCTGTCTGAAAAGACAAGACACTTGATTGGCGCAAAAGAGCTTTCTTTAATGAAGAATACGGCCTATCTCATCAATACGGCACGCGGTGCAGTAATTGATGAAGCTGCATTGGTGAATGCCTTGAAAAATAGACAGATTGCAGGCGCCGGGTTGGATGTCTATGAGGAAGAACCGAGATTAAAGCCAGGTCTTGCGGAACTGGATAATGTTGTGTTAGCGCCGCATCTTGGCAGCGCCACTATAGAAACCCGCACCAAAATGGCTGTAATGGCTGCGGAAAATATTATTGCTGTCTTAAATAAGCAAAAGCCGAAAAATTGTGTAAATCCGGAAGCGCTTACATGATTAAAATACGGAAGGCAAGGGGTGCAGATTTTGACGCTATATGGGATATTTTTCATCAGGTGGTGAAGAAAGGTGATACCTTTGCCTTTGATCCGAAGTCAAGCAAGGAGGATTGTAAGGTCTTGTGGATGTCGTCTCCTGTTTACACGTGTGTTGCAGAATTACATAACAAAATTCTTGGGACATACATTTTGAGGAAAAATCAGCCTGGTCTGGGTGGACATGTCGCAAATGCAGCTTATATGGTACATCCCGGTGCAAGCGGGCAAGGAATTGGCAAGGCATTGGGGATACACTCCATAAAACAGGCAAAAAAACGTGGTTTTTCTGCGATACAGTTTAATTTTGTAGTGAGTACAAATCTCGTTGCAATCCAGTTATGGCTAAAACTTGGATTCAAGATTGTTGGTATGGTACCAAAGGCATTTAACCATCAAAAGCTTGGCTTCGTAGACGTTTATATTATGCACAGATTTGTGTAAAAGTCCCTTTAGTTACTATGATGCGTTTTAAGATTTAAAATACTCAGATGGGATACGATGTGTGAGGGAAAAAGACTGGGTCAGCTTAACTGCAAATCGGTTTCGTGATTTTGATATTGCCTGACAATAGTTTTCTTCTCAATCTCTTTCATGAGGTTATCAATATCTTCCTTCTTCGGTTCGGTAAATGTCTCGCCTACCTGATAATGGAAAATCGTATTGACACTTTCATGAAACATGTTTTCTACCGGTTTGGTCATGTCTAATAACCTTACATCGATATTACTTAATAAATAGGTTATTTGATCAAAAAGCACACTGGTTGCCACCCCTGAATGGATAAACGAGTGCCTGTGTAAATAGTTTTCAATGGCGTGGATAAACCCGTGCATTTGAGCGATCTGGTTTTGTAAAAGGAGAATGGCCTTCTCAAGATTTCTTCGTGTCAACTGCGAACTTTTTAAATAGTCGATATGAACATCCGGTTCCTTTGATATCTTTTTGTCGTTACTTCTGGTATGGGCTGAAATGTATGATTCGATATTTCTTACTTCATCAATCAAGCGATCGAGTTTCTTTTCTATTGCTTCAAACTCCGATATATTTTTGTAATAGCAGGTATCTTTTAATTTTTCATGCAACAGTTCAATACCTTTCAGGAAACCATCTAATTCCTTAGCGCTGAATGAGAAAAATTCGGGTTCGTTTTTAAAGGTGTCGATTTTTTTGATTTGAGCTTCTTTTTCGGCAATATTTTGAATACCGGTTTTAACGTCGATAATGCTCTTAAAAACAGGATTTTGATCCAGTTTTTGTATGTTTGCATTGGTATCGCTACCTTTTTCAAGGGATGATTTGCCTTTATTCGTTACAAAATCTTCCAGCGAGCTAATCTTATGTATGATCTCCTGGTAGGCATTTTCCTTCAGCGGCTTATCGAAGAGAAGTTTTTGTAAATCCGCTAATATCCCATGAATCGACTCCTGTTTCTGCTGAGTACCTATGATGTCCAGATTGCTCATATCTCTGTAAAGAATTTCGAATTTGTTGAACTTGGGAAAAATAGTTTTAAAGGGATCCTGTATCTCTTTATTTGCTTTACTCTCCAGGTTCTTAATTAAGTTTTTTAATTGATCGAGGACGTCAGATAAATTCGTTAGCTGTGGCACGCACTTCCTTGCTTCTAAAAAGGCATCTTCACCTTTAGCGGTCTTCAAATTGGATAACTTTTCCAGGTTTTCATTAAATTTATTAATGAGTTTTTGAAGGTCTTCTTCCTCTTCTGCCTTTAGACCCTGGTCACGGTGGGTAAACGGTTTTGTGGAGATATCAATCGTTACCGAGAAAACTGATTCAATACATCTTTTAATTACCGTTGCAAATTTATTTGAAGACTTCCCGGCAGGATGAACAACATCCTGATGGCTATCTGATTCACCGGCTTTCGTATCCCGTATTGTCAAAAAATCCAGGTAAGCCAGTAATTTGCTAAAGGAATTCAGAAGCTCATGGTAATCATTCTGTAACATATGATGATTCGCAACCAGGGAAAGTTTCTTCAATTCGTTATAATTTGCCGTTAAATTGTGATGTTCGCTGCGGATATCGGCCTTATGCTTAAATAATTTTTTGGTTAATTTTACAATAAATTTTTCAATACATTTCGCATACGTTAAAAAGAGGCCGTATTCTTCAAGGAGTTTAAATTGTCCGTTGAGTCTGTTCGTTGCTGAATAGACATATCCTGCATATGCCGGCATAGCCTTCCAGTTATTGTTTTCAATAATGTGTTCTATCCTCATTAAATCTAAGAATGAATCTTCATTAAACAACAAGGGATTATCTTTTGAAGCTATATGGTCGAAAACCTCGGCGAAGTAACCAAGATCGTCAATCTTTTCCTCAACCATGGCAAGGTCGTCTTCCTGTGAATTAAAAGTCCGCAACTTCAAATAATGTTGTTCCATATCCAATTTAAGGATCAAATCGATAAATTGGAGATTTAAATAAATTTCTTTTAAACCTGCGGTGGTAAAGACCCTGTTTTTTGTCTCGATTTTGTTGAATCGAAGCTCCCGTCCTATTTTTTCTGATGTTAAGGGCAATCCGTTAAAAACCAAATAATCATTGAGCCTTCCCGTATATTTTTCATACGATTCGGCATGGGTGATATAATTGCGGTGAATATAGTCCGGCGTAAAATTATCAAGCCGGTTTTGTTCTGACTCATCGATTATCAATAAATTGCTTGCACCCTTAACGACCCCTTTTTTACAGTGCAATACAAGATGGGGTTTCATCAGATATTGAATAAGGGACTCGACCTCGGTTAACGTAGCGGTTATGTTCGCTTCTACGAACCCTTGTTCTTTAAAGGTGTGGAGATTGTCAATTTTCCCCTTATTAAAGAGGCGCTTGGAAATGATTCTCAGGGTTTTCTCGAAAGAGCTGTCTATTACCCGGCCTCTAAACTTGACCATATAAGACTTCAAGGACTCTTTCACCACATCTTCCCTTATTTTCTCCTTCATCCCGGCTATCTGAGCACGTACAACCTCGGAGGTGTGGTATTTCCTTTTTAATAGTTCGTACAAATAATTTTTATCATTCGATATGATAGTTTTCATGACTACAATTTAATAAAACTTTCTCAGAAGTCAAAAAAAATTTTTATTAGGATTGATTTTTGAGATGGCTATTTTATTGTGATTTTTTCTCTGAAGGCAATTAATCTCTGCGCAAGCTTAAAGACAAGCTTTTCAATCGAATCTTCTACTGCGGGTCCGTATTTTGGCCCGGAAATTTTCCACCAGCCGCCTTCCGTTTCATAATCAATCAGATCCAGATTCTTTCCTTCTACAGCCAGATCATCCTCAAATATCTTATTCAGGTTTTTGTCCAAGAAAGAAACATGTGCCGACAGATAATGTTTCCCGATAGCCCGCCAAACTGATTCTTCAACAATCAATTCAAGCTTTGAAGCCTTTAACTGCACCATTAATATGGCGTCTAACCCGGTCTTTTCAATTATTTCTTGATTAGGTAGTTTGTTCAGAATGGTAACCTTATTAAATACAATTTTTGTCATTTCTTCTATATTTTTAGCCAGTGGCTCGCCTATCGGAAATACGTAGTGATGTATGCCTGCAATCATGTCTGCTTGCCGTTCTTCCTGACTAAAATGATACAACGATGGATCGATAAAAAGCCCTGCATGCAAGGGAATTTGCTGCATTTCTTTTAATTGTTTGTCTAACGCAGGCACAATTGGCACTTTCATCCCGCGACTATTAGCGCAACTAACAACAAAGAGGAATAATAAACTAAATAAAGCAATCTTTTTCATAAATATCCTTGAAATACTTTTTAAAATTGATAAAGATATTACTGCCGGATCATTAATTGTAGTTGAAGGTACGCGAGTGAGAATTTCCGTAATTATACAATAAAACTTCATGATAAACTAAGCACAAATTATTTGGATTGTGATTGACTTACTTTTTACAACAGGATTCAGTCTTAATAATATTATTTTTAATTATTTGGAGGAGAGTTATTCATGAGAGGCTTTTTGTCGTTCGTTGCTGTGTCAGTAATTTTTAGTATTTTTAGTGGTGTGTTACATGCCCAAAAGCTGGATAAGGGGGTGGGTCCGTACGCAGAATTTTGGAAACCTATTCCAACGCAAAGATACTGGGCGCCGGACTATTTCTATTCGCCGCCCGCAGAGCCAAAAGGGGTTTTTAACGCAGATGAATGCACGATTTGCCACAAGGCTTTAAATCCGGGTTTGGTAAAGGCATGGGAGGAAAGCAGCCATGCTAATCTTGATAAGCTTTTGGATTATCAGAAGGTGAAATTGGAAGAGATAGAAAAAAACCTTGGGAAGAAGCTTACGAAGGTGGGCTGCATTGATTGTCATGGTAAGGTTGGTGCAGAAAAGTTGGATCATGAAAAAGAATTAATAATGCCCAATCCCGCTCTTTGCGGTGAGTGTCATAAGCAGGAGTATGAGGAGTTCGAATCTGAAAAACAGTATGGTATTCCCGATTGGAAACCAGGCAGAGAGAGTCATGCAAAGTCTTACGATGCCAATCTGGACGTAGACGTATGGGCTGCAGTAGACAAAAATATTGTTCAGGGCTGCGATATGTGCCACAATATCCAGCACAAGTGCGATAGTTGCCATAGCCGGCATGCCTTTAAGGCATCGGAATCAAGGAGGCCGGAGGCGTGCCAAACCTGCCACAACGGGCCTGATCACCCGGATATTGAATATTACAGAGACTCCAAGCACGGCTCTATATATTTTATCGAGGGTCATAGCTGGGACTGGAACAAGCAATTAAAAGATGCGAACTATATTTCTCCTACCTGTCAATCCTGTCATATGTACTATAAAGGACAGTATTCGCATAATATGGTCAGGAAGGCTATCATGGGTGAGGGCGACGTGTTGTTTTATGACAATATCTTCAAAGGGGTAAAACCATCGGATTATATCAAGAACAGCAAGGAATTAATGTCAAGACGGGAGGCGTGGATTGAAGTTTGTGTACAGTGCCATTCTACACGGTTTTCCCGGGATTACCTGGACTCAATGGATAAGGCGTCGGATTCCGTTTTTCAGTATGTGAGTGATTCTTACGCTACGATTAAATCACTCTATGAGGATGGGGTGCTCTATCCCATGCCTGAAAACAGACCCAAGGCGCCAGCCCCTGTGACGGAGAAATATCCTGATCTGTTGGGTGGTTTCTACGGCGAATTTTGGGCAAAGAATGGAAACCCAAGTAAAATTGAAAAGGACTTCCTGTATATGTGGGAGAACGATGCCTTTTTGGTCAGGAAGGGTTTGGCGCACATGAACCCCAATGGGTTTACCTATATCTCGTGGTCGAACCTGCTCAAGAAGTACGTGGATATACAGAGTGAGGCAAATACCTTAAGGAGATTAGCTGCATTGGAAAAGAAGGCAAAGTTAAGGCCATCAAGGGTGCACAAGAAGAGTAAATAGGCACGTAATGAATCGAACTATTCTTCCACCATTTTCAATGCTTCCGTTTTTGGTAGGGGGTTTGTAGTTGTATTTGTATTCGTGCGATTTAAAGGCAGGCTAATATAAAAATCAGTGCCAGCGCCTTCTCTACTTTCTATGTAGATAGCTCCTTCGTGATCCTTTATAATTCGATACACCATAGCCAGTCCAAGGCCGGTGCCTTTGTCTTTATTAGTAAAGAACGGTTCGAAGATATGTGAAATCTTTTCGACAGGGATTCCCTCTCCGTTATCGGAAATTTTAATAACAAAATACTGCGTATCATTTGGGTCTCGTAAGAAGGGGGATGTAAAGAAGAAGAAAACGCTGTTAGGATTTAGTTTCGCCATTCTTCTGAACTCCGAAAGGTTGTCCATAAAGCTTGTACGGACTTTAATACTTCCATTTCTTGGGAGTGCATCAAGGCTGTTTTGTAAAATATTTAAGAGCACCTGCTTTATTTTATCCTCATCTGCAATGAGAGCGCATCTTTTTTCTTCTAAAGCGGCGGTTATTTCAATACCTTTTTCTGAGGCCGTATCCCTTAGGAAATTTATGGTATCCAATATCGCATTATGAGGGTCTATCGGCTGCATTAAAGGTTCAGAAGGTTTTGCCAGGTTTAGCATATCTTCAATAATTCTGTTAATCCTTCTGATTTCCTTGAGAGCAATGTTCTGAAAACCATTGTGGAACTCTTCATCGTTTTTCTTGTGAGGGAGCAGTTGAAAATACGTGTTTATAGCCACGAGTGGATTTTTTATTTCATGGGCAATATTAGCAGCCAGGGCGCCAAGATAGGCGAGGCGGTCGGCATGTTGTTTTTCCGTCTGAAGCAATTTCAATTCTGTCGTGTCTGTCAGAATTATCAAAGAGCCGAGTTTCTGCCCGTCCTCAGTCTTGAGTTTGGTTATGGTTATGCTGCAGGGGACTTTTTTGTTCTTTCTATCAATAAAAGTTTCTAGGTTCTGATACTCGGAATCATTATTAAGCGTATGTCGCAAGAGTTGATGAGTATCTTTCCCTAAATTCTTAAGTATTTTCTCAGATGGATTTGTACCCTTCAGCCCAAGGATTCTTTTTGCCTCGTTATTAATGAGGGTAACCTCTTCATTAATATCCACGACGATAACCCCGCTTTTCAAACTCTGAAGAATATTGTCCCTGTATGTCTTGGCTTCTTTCAACCCTAAATAAAGATGCGCATTCCTGGCCGCCATGGCTAACTGCCCGGAGAAGACAAGAAACATCTGAATATCTTCTTGCGTAAAGACCTTTTTATTAACCTTCCTTCCAAGGAAGATTATCCCGAAGAGATTGTTCTCTTGGAAGACAGGGATACAACTATCCACGTCAAGAGAGGCTAATGTATCTTCTAACAAGTGTTCTACCTTATTATGCGTGAAACGGTTCAATTGATCTTTGGAAAGAACTGTTCTATTCTGGTAAAGCCAGGTAATAATAGCATCGTGGCTGGAAAGAAACAAATTACTATCTGATGGGAAATTTATAGCTGCCTTCAGGCTGTAATGCTGGGTCTTTTCGTCCTTTAGCAGTATGCCTATCTTATCAATGCCTACAGAATCATATAAATGTTGGATAGCATACTTAAGAAGTTCGTTCAAATCATGGATAGATGAAAACATTACCGTAGAATCGCTCAGTATCTTTGAATGGCTGTACCTGGTATGGAACAAGGTCTTCTCAATGACGTGCTGAATTGATTCTCTGGCAGGCACAAGGATTAAAACCATCACTACGGCAGAAACCACGTTAGTGATTGTCTCTTTATATTCTGATACAGGGAGTATACTGCTCATAATCAGGCCGACAGCGAAATAGATGATACTGAGAACGATGGATAAGGCAGCGTAAACAGTACTCCGCCTGATTACTACACTGATATCCATGAGGTGGTATTTCACGATAGCGTATGCAACAGCTATTGGAATAGGAATAGAAACTAAAGGCACAAACATCTCAACCTGCCATATACCAATCACCGGCAAGAGAAAGTTTGTGATGGCTCCCAGAAGTACGGATGCTGCAACCCCAAAATATAAATACTGAACCTGCAGTCTCTTTATGCCGTAATAGCGTATGCTTTTTCTATAAAGGCTATATAAGGAATATGCCATACAGGCTATAAAATAGAACCAGAATACAGGGAATAACCAACCATATCTTGCCTGAGGCAGTTGTTTTACAAAAGTTACAGATACGACAATGTACGGAGAAAAAAACACCAGAAGGAAACTTATGGCAAAGAAGAATATACTCAGGTATCGATTAACAGACAGTTCTACACGATCAGGAAAGACGGATGAAAAAAAGAAAAATGTGGATGGAATAAACATCGCTGCGCAAAAGACCAACTTCAACCTGAATGCGGCCAAACCAGGCTCTCTTGTCTGGAGCATGAAAAAAATAAAAAATATCCACAAAGATATAGCAAGCGCGAATAAACAAAATCTCCTGTTAATAGTGTTTGCTGGATTTCTCAAGAGTACAAAGACACCAAGTCCAGCAATCAGTAAGAACATAAATATGAATAGTATTTGACTTACAGGCATACTTATATCCCTAAGAATATCTCCTTAAAACCAGAACGGCGTGCGTTCCACCTACACTGTGGCTATTTATCAATGCTGTGTCCATGGAAAACCGCCTGGCATGGTGTGGGACATAGTCCAGGTCACATAAAGGGTCAGGTTCGTCTAGGTTGATTGTGGGAGTAACAAACCCGTTCTTCAGACAAAGGCTTGTAGCGATGACCTGGAAGCCGCCTCCAGCAGCATAAGCCTGACCTGTCATTGATTTAATGGAGCTTATGGGTATTTTATACGCATGATTCCCAAAAAATGCTTTAAAGGCATTTGTTTCTGCTATGTCATAACCAGGTATAGCGTTTCCGTGCGCGCAGATATAGTCTATCTCTTCCCCTTGAATTTTACCGGCTATCAATGCCTGTTCCAATGCGGAGATTAACGCCTGCCCGCTCATGTCTACCCTAACAACGTCCTGCGCCTCGCATGTGGAGGCGTAGGATGCAATCTCGGCGTATATATTTGCCCCCCTGCTTAAGGCATGATTCAATTCCTCAACCACTATTGCTGCCCCACCTTCACTGACAACCATACCGTCGCGGTCTTTATCATACGGTCTGGAGGCTTTCTCCGGTTCGTCATTTCTTTTTGAGAGGATTCCCAAAGCACAAAAGGTGGCCATGGCAAAGGGGAAGATTGGGGCGTCTGAACTCCCTACGACTGCAACGTCTACATCGCCCCTCTTTATCATTTTATAGCCCCAGCTTACAACGTCAAGTCCGGTTGAACATCCCGAGGACAGCGTCGAATTTGACCCTGTAATCTTCAACTCCGAACATATATAACCCGTTGACACGTGGGGTGTAAATTCAGGGGCTGTAAAGCGACTTACTGCTTTCGGTCCGGATTCCAAGAATCTCCTATGCTGACCTTCGTATATATCGTTTTCTGCCCCTATCGTTGTTCCAAAACACACACCGCATCTATCCCTATTCTCCTTTCTCAGGTCAATTTCAGAGTCTGCTACAGCCATCTTCGATGCCGCAACACCAAAGTGGGTGAACCTTCCGCTTCTTTTGACCAATTTTGGATCGAAGTAATCGCAGGGATCGAAGTCTTTTACCTCGCCCGCAATCTGCGTACTGAATGGAGACGGATCAAAGGAAGCAATCCTTTTTATACCTGATCGTCCGTTGATTAGCGCCTCCCAATATGCGTCTTTTCCATTACCATTAGGGGCTAATATTCCGAGGCCGGTGATAACAACACGCCTTGTTATCATGAAGCTTTTCCTCCGCAAAAAATATTTTGTTTGTTGAAGGGAAGTTTTTTTCTGCCAGTTTACGGCTGTATTCGTTTATTTTTTGATAAACGTCTCTCAGGAAGCCGTAGTTTGTTGTTAATAACGCCAAATCGCTCTTTATTTTAAATTCTTCCAGACCCGTTTGACCTACAAATCCAGCGCTTCGTGCTGCAAGGCAATGTTCATCGGAGACGTTTACCGTATAACCCATTTCTCTGACCCTTTTATCCATGAACCCGGCCATCTTAAGCATGTCCATGAACTTCATTCCCTGTAGAGAGATGTTCAGTTCAGGCCACGTGCTTGGATCCTTCGTCAGTTCATACTCATAACGTAAAATCGTTTGGAGATAATCTTCAGGCATACTAAATCCAAATCTCCGGGGTTCTATTTGCCATACAGTAGCAGGCAAAGGCGCAGCAGGAGTTATTAACACAGAGTCGGGCATGTAATTTTCACTTTTTAATTTGCGGAGAAAACACAAATTCTCTTCCAGAACCTGCTCGTGGGTTATCCCACTACCAGAAGGTATGGGACACGGATAAATAAAACTTACACCCACATCGAGATGCTTCCCTTGGTTGTAGGATGCCTGTTTTATGGCCTTAATGGTAAAATAAATATCATCAACAGAATTACCTTTACTCATGGTTTTTGAAAGTATCTCGTTGTTGACTACTTCAGTACCCAGGAAAACAGCCCTAAGCCCGGAACGTATTATTCTTTCATAGGTTTCAATAAGTTCATCTATTCTCGCCCTTGCCCCGTTTTCTGCCCGAACGAACATTGAATACTCAAGAGTCAATCCTTCTTTTGTTATTGCATCAGCAATGCGGCTGCTCAATGAAACGGGTGTTGTGGAGCCGGCAAATCTGAAAAGCCCAATACCCATTTCTCTGATAGTATTCTTGATTTCCGCAAGGGTTATGTTGATATCCCGGGCCTGGTATCTGCCGGTAATGTTTGGATGTGTACAAAAATTGCACTTTCCATAATAGCATCCTGAAGATTCATTTATTACTGCTATATTTACCTTTCCATCTTCCTTTTCATAGAGGGGGAAAGGTTTTAAGTTTAAAGAAAGCCTCTTAATAGGTGTTTCTTTCGCCGCTCCGTTACCGTCTTTGTATATCAAATTAAAAATCTCTCCAGCCTCGGCAAGTTCAGTAATTCTTTTTATTACCTCAGATTTTGTGCGTCCCTGGCAATACATTTCTCTGGTTGTATGAATAATCTTTGTTAGAGTTGTTTCACCCTCGACATCTATGCAAAAGTCAAAAGGACTTTTTTCCAATGCATGAGTTTTGAATTGATTAACCTGTGGACCTCCGGCAATTATCAGGGTATTTGGACTCAGTTCGTTAACTCTTTTGGCAAGCTTCTCGGAGTATGAAAATCTATCCCCAAGCCACGTCTTGATCCCGAGTACTTTTACCTTATTCTTACAGATCTTTTGAGCAAGACCTTCGATATATTTTCCCATTTTTTCTTTGATAATCTCAGTGAGATTGTCCTGGAGATGGTTCCACTCCCTTCTCATGGATACGGTCTTTTCAATATCTCCCTTGCCAAAGATATGCGCAGAGAGTTCAGATAGTCGTGGTGTAAGATCGTTTTTAGTAAATGTTGTGTAGAAATCGATTCTAGCCGGGTCTTCAACGATAATATTAAATCCTTCATTTTTACATGCCCTGACCAGTACGCCAATACCATTTTCCTTAAAGCAGTCACTAACAGAATAGGCCTTTCCCATAAATGAATTCCATAACAGAAGGTCTATGCCTTGAAAGTTGCGCATGAGAAGTCTCCTAAAGAGACGAATGTACTATGGTATTTCATAGTAGAAGTTATTAGGTTAATAAGGTTACTTTATTTTAATACTTTTAGTTTTAAAATGAAAGTGTGATATTTTAAGTCCTTCCGCAAATATATAAAACCAGAATAAAAATATTAGTGTTGGTTATCTATGACGATAGGTACGGCAAATACGGGGAACAAGAGCTGCGTTTTGAGATGGATACGTTTTCCTGTATTAAATATGGAGGCTTTTGCTCAGGAAGTTTTCGTAAGTAGACAAACAGCATTTATTGGCTTATTTTAATGAATTTTGTTCCATTTTTAACCGATGACGGTCAGAAAACCAGCTTTTTGATAAATTAGTAACAGCTTGTGTTACTTCTGGAGGGATGGTATTTTCAGAGTTAACTAAATATCCATTTACCAGGTTTTCCAAATCCTTTATCTTCGTTTCCATTTTCTTAACGTCGCTTAAATCAGAGAATATCATAATTGCACCGAGTTCCGTATTATTATCCAATAACAAAGACGTACTAATATCATAGGTAGAACGGGTAACAGGATGCACCACCTCACTCCTTTTAAAAGTTTTCTTGTCTTTTAAAGTCCTTAAGAGATAATTGGCAAATAATGAACCAATATATTTAACATCCTTTCCTATCACCTCATCTGAAGGAATATTTAACATCCTTGCCGCATTTTTATTAAAGATATTAACCTTACAATCTTTATTGATAACAATAATTCCGTAAGGGATATTTTCCAGGACGTTTTCGTTGTGAATTCTCCTGAGGTTTACCTCCTGGTAAAGGAACGCATTCTCTACTGCCATACCGATATACCCTGCCAGCATGGATAGTAATTCTATATCCTCATCAAAAAATGCCTTCCCGGTAATTTTATTTCCCAGGGCAATCACACTGCTCAAATTCCCATTGGCAAAAACAGGTATACACAATTGCGCCTGCAGAAGGTTCATTTCCTTCTGTATCTTTATGGCTTCACGCACAGTTAATTTGTTAGTCGTTACGTCTCTGTTTATGACCTCTTTATTTAATATCTGATGATTCCTGGTCAACCACAGCATAATACCTTGATTCGTGGTGAAACAAATACTACGGGCAGTTATCTCATCCAGGCCGAGACAGCGAAAAGGCCGAAACAAACCATCGTTTTTGTCCATCAACATAAATACTGCCCTTCCTACTCCGAATGTCTCAGCCATCGCCTCGACAGTCAGATCGGCAAGCTTCCCAAGGTCATACACACGTGTTAATACCTTCGAAAACTTTTGGAAGACTTCCTTGTATCCAAGAAACGTCACCCTGACATTGTCTTGTTTGTTGAAAGCCGATTCGGACAACCTTGCATCCTCCGGCTTTAAATTCTTTATATGCGACTGAATGAAACCCAACTCCCTTTTCAGTTCCTGTTTCTCAAAAACCCTCTTTGAGACCATCTCCACTGCGTCTCTTCGCAGGGGTTTTTTAAGATATTCATATTCACCGGATACCCGAAATTCTTCCGGCAATATTGGCTGAGACTCCGGCACTATCATAACAATCGTCGGTTCAATATTTGTTCGTCGGAGTTCTTCTATAAGCTTGTTTGCCCCGTCATCGTTCAAGAGAACATCCAGAAAAGTTACATCGATGTCTATTTTGAGAAATATTTGCAGCGCCTCCTCATGTGTCCTGGCAATATGGACTACGTAATCTTTACTCAAAGATTTCTTAAAAAAAGCATTCATTGCCTTATCGTTTGAGACTACAAGAAAAGAATACACAAACTTATCCCCCAATAAATTGCCTATAAAAAATTCATTCAGCTATTTCTATAAACATTATACCGAAAATTGTAACTATATTATGTACCAAATTACCAAAATGCTTTTTAGGATAGCTGTCACTAATTATTTAAAACAATAATTCCGTAAGGGATATTTTCCAGGACGTTTTCGTTGTGAATTCTCCTGAGGTTTACCTCCTGGTAAAGGAACGCATTCTCTACTGCCATACCGATATACCCTGCCAGCATGGATAGTAATTCTATATCCTCATCAAAAAATGCCTTCCCGGTAATTTTATTTCCCAGGGCAATCACACTGCTCAAATTCCCATTGGCAAAAACAGGTATACACAATTGCGCCTGCAGAAGGTTCATTTCCTTCTGTATCTTTATGGCTTCACGCACAGTTAATTTGTTAGTCGTTACGTCTCTGTTTATGACCTCTTTATTTAATATCTGATGATTCCTGGTCAACCACAGCATAATACCTTGATTCGTGGTGAAACAAATACTACGGGCAGTTATCTCATCCAGGCCGAGACAGCGAAAAGGCCGAAACAAACCATCGTTTTTGTCCATCAACATAAATACTGCCCTTCCTACTCCGAATGTCTCAGCCATCGCCTCGACAGTCAGATCGGCAAGCTTCCCAAGGTCATACACACGTGTTAATACCTTCGAAAACTTTTGGAAGACTTCCTTGTATCCAAGAAACGTCACCCTGACATTGTCTTGTTTGTTGAAAGCCGATTCGGACAACCTTGCATCCTCCGGCTTTAAATTCTTTATATGCGACTGAATGAAACCCAACTCCCTTTTCAGTTCCTGTTTCTCAAAAACCCTCTTTGAGACCATCTCCACTGCGTCTCTTCGCAGGGGTTTTTTAAGATATTCATATTCACCGGATACCCGAAATTCTTCCGGCAATATTGGCTGAGACTCCGGCACTATCATAACAATCGTCGGTTCAATATTTGTTCGTCGGAGTTCTTCTATAAGCTTGTTTGCCCCGTCATCGTTCAAGAGAACATCCAGAAAAGTTACATCGATGTCTATTTTGAGAAATATTTGCAGCGCCTCCTCATGTGTCCTGGCAATATGGACTACGTAATCTTTACTCAAAGATTTCTTAAAAAAAGCATTCATTGCCTTATCGTTTGAGACTACAAGAAAAGAATACACAGTGTCATCCTCATATAAATGACCTATTAGTCACCCCTGCGGGAGATATGACTGAAAACAGTACACCCTAAAATAACAATTCCAGGTCTACCGAAAGCCCGATATTCCTCTTTATCCCTATTGGAGCAACTAGTGTACCAATTGTTGCTGTGGTTAATTAACGGTAAAAATACTTTTTTATAATCAATAATCAAAGTTTTAGTGTAAAAGAGATAATACACTTGTTAAAACAATTACTCTTATCAAAGCTAACGTAATTCAAAATAAATAATTTGCTATGCGGCTGATAGTTTTATTTAAAATTAATCTGAATTTTCGCAAAAATTTAATGCTATTGTAAGATAAATCTTATAAAATACGCACAATATTGAACATTGCTTTGACATTTTTGTTGTGGATTATGCAAGGAGTAATCAATATAAGAAATTACTATATTGACAATAAACTCTTACAAATTAATTAAAATTGTGAGCTTAATCTCAGGAACAAAGGGGTTACAATTTATCAGTAATTCCTTTGTAAAGATTGGTACATAAATTGTTTTAATACCTACGCTGTTATAAAAAATTTGGCAAAAAAAACAAATCTGAAATCTTGGATAAGCTTAATTTTTAGGAATTAAATTATGGTTCAAAGAATAAAATCGGCAAGTATACTTGTGGTTGATGACGATTTGGGTGTAAGAGAATCGTTAAAAATGATCCTGATGGATAAGTATTATGTGTCTACTGCATCAAATATTGAAGAGGCAATAAATAGCTTAAAGGTCATCGAACCAGAACTGATCTTCCTCGATATAAAAATATCCAAAGAAAATGGTCTTGATTTTCTTAAGCAGATACATTCTGACAAATCCAATATTCCGGTAGTCATGATTACTGCCTTTCCTTCATCACAAACCGCCATTACAGCGTTTCGAAGTGGAGCATTTGATTATATTATTAAGCCCTTTGAACCATCTGAGATACATACAACAGTAGAAAGGGCGTTACAACATCGTACTGAATCGTATGAAAAAGACAAGCTTGTGTATAATCTGAGGAGCGCCGTTCACAAAAACTTCTTCTCTACCACAGAATCTCTATTACTTGCTATAGACGCTAAAGACTCTTATACTGCAGGCCACTCTAAAAGAGTATCTTTATTGTTCGGTTTAATAACAAAAGAATTAGGCATGAACGAGGCGAGAATCGTAAAATTGCGGTATGGAGCATTTCTTCACGATATAGGAAAGATAGGGGTGAGAGATGATATACTGACAAAAACAGACGATCTTACTGGGGAAGAATTTTTCTTAATGAAACAGCATCCTGAGATAGGTTATAATATTCTTGTGCCCATTAATTTCCTGAAAGAAGGTTTACCAATAGTACGTTACCACCATGAATGGTATAACGGTGAGGGATATCCTCACGGCCTAAGGGGGGAAGAAATTCCTCAGGAGGTTGCCATTTTCTCTGTCATAGATGCTTACGATGCGTTGACTACGGACAGGTATTATCGTAAAAAATATTCTAATCAAGAAGCGTTTAAAATTATTACAGAAGGTATAGGCACGCAATTTATGCCTACTTTAGCCGAAAAAGTTCTTTCAATCATTAAAAAATGCTGTGAAACCTGGCATCTGGGCGGAAGCAACTAAGGAAAATTACCAAAATAAACTTTCTAATTCCTGTCATGTTAATAAACATCCGTATAGGTAATTTATAATCGGCATGAAACGATTACTTGTTGTCTATACTTTTATCCTTATTTTCTCCTTTTGTGGCAAGAACGTCTTAGCACAGGGAGCATCTGGATTACACAACCCGGTTCTTGGAGCTTCAGCGCTCGCACAGGGGAATGCATTTGTAGCCCGTGCAGACGATGCCTCTGCAATCTATTTTAACCCGGCGGGTCTTACGCAATTACAAAAACCACAACTTTCTCTGGGTACAAGTTTTGTCCTTCCCTCCGTAGAATATCACGGTAATGGTGTGAGTGAGGATATGGACACAAAAGTGAACACCATACCAAATATGTACTTTACCAGCCCAATCATAGAAAATAAATTAGCCGCTGGCATTGGCATAAACGTCCCTTACGGCCTCCAGGGCAAATGGGACGGCGATGGATTCTCCAGATATGTCGTTACAGACTTTGATTTACGAATTATCAATGTAAATCCAACCATTACTTATAAACCATCTTCTTTCTTTTCAGTAGGAGTCGGACTGGACTATTATTATGCAAACGTAGAACAAGGTCGACACCTTAATGTAGGGGTAATTAATTCTGCTCTGACAGGCACCCCTTTAGATACCAGCACTCCTGATGGACTTCAGGAGAGCAAAATGCACGGCGATGCATTCGGGTACAATACAGGAATGCTATTTAATATCACTCCAAGTCATAGTGTTGGCATTTCATTCAGAAGTAAGGCAGATATAGATTTTAAGGGCAAGCTAAAACTCTCTAAATTAAGCGGTGCAACCACAGCAGTATTTGGTTCCGATGATTTCGATACACGAACCACTACGAATGCCACATTACCAGAGATGCTCTCACTAGGTTATGCATATAAACATAATAATCTTTGGAGCATAGAAGCGGATGTTCAGTGGACAAATTGGTCCAGGTTTGACGTTGTCAAATACGATTTTGATACAACAAATGCCTTACTGGAAGCAAGTAAGGAGGATGTACGAAATTGGCACAATACCTTCAGTTTCGCTCTCGGTGGGGAATATAAGTTAAATGAAGCCATAAAAGTAAGAGGTGGTTATACCTTTCATGAGTCTCCGGTTTCAGGTGATACCTTTGAGCCTTCAGTTCCACAGAGCAGCCGGCATGGAATTTTTACAGGTCTTGGGTATAGCTGGGGGAAGAAATTGAACAAAGGGATTGACTTTGCTTACGGGACGGTTTTCTATGAAAATCGAAACGTAGATAACTCAGTTGGGGATGCAGTACAAGGTCCTATAGATGGGCATTATGACCTCATTACCCATATAATGGCAATAAATTTTAATTATATATTTTAAAATGTGGACAATGCTTCCGAGTCGATCTTAGGTTTTGTGATTGGTTCAGTGAACCGTTACTTTTTGTCTGACTTTTTTGGGAGATTCGGATTCAATGCCTATTTCTTCGTCGGTAAGGTAGCAAGCGGGATCATGTTCCCATATGTCGCCATAATATGCCTCTGCCCTTGCCCTGAAATTCCCGCTGCATATATTGAGCCATCTGCACTTAGCGCAACGCCCTTTAACGTAAGGGTTTTTGTTCTTGAGTTTAGCCATTAACTCATTGGAAGTGTCTTCCCATATCTCGCCAAACTTCCTTTTTCTGATATTTCCGAAAGAGTATTGTCTCCAAAACTGATCGGCGTATACTTCCCCATCCCAGCTTATACAGGCAAGCCCCTTACCGGAGCTATTCCCCTCATTCCACTGGAGGAGTTCAAACACTTCTTTTGCCCTCTTGGGATTTTCTTTCAAAAGCCGTAAATATATGTATGGGCCGTCGGCATGATTATCCACGGTGAGCACCTCGATTTTACGACCTCTGTCATGCGCCTCCTTGGTCTTATCAATGATAAGGTCAACAACCTTGCGGGTTTCTTTGTGGGAAAGGTCTTCTTCTATCAGGTTAGAACCCCTTCCTGAGTATACCAGGTGATAAAAACAAACCCTCGGGATGTTTTCTTTTTCAATGAGTTGAAATATACCCGCTATATCATGTGCATTCCTCTTATTAATGGTAAAACGCAGACCTACCTTAATACCTACAGACATGCAATTCCTAATACCTTCCAGAGCCGCATCAAATGCACCGGGAATACCGCGGAAACGGTCGTTTGTTTCTTTAAGACCATCAAGACTGATTCCTACATAGGAAAGTCCGAATTTTTTTAATTCATTTGCCTTATCTCGTGTAATTAAAGTACCATTTGTGCTGATAACGGCCCTCAAACCCTTATCTTTGGCGTAACCAATTAATTCAAGGAGATCAGGTCTCATGAGTGGTTCTCCACCCGAAAAAAGAATCACAGGAGCTCCATAGTCTGCCAGATCGTCCAACATGGCCTTTGCCTCTTTTGTAGATAGTTCGTTTGGGTATTCAATATCTTTTGATTGAGAGTAACAATGGATGCATTTCAAGTTACAACGTTGTCCTACATTCCAGACTACAACTGGTTTTTTATCTTGTGAGAATTGCAATAAATGCGATGGTAGTTTTTTGGATTCTCTCCCATATCGCAATGCATCGGAAGGTTCTACGGTGCCACAATACAACTTTGATATTCCAATCATGTTACTGAATCTCCTGCACAGGACGCATGTGCTTTATGTATCGAGGGGATGCCCCACCCTACAGGTTATGTTAGAATTAGATAAACAATCGACAAAATTTACTATAAAAATTATAACTTAAAATACTCGTTTAGTAAAAAATATTTTACAACTTTTAAAAATTTATTGCCCTAAAGCATAGAGTTTCCAATCCACACAACCAACATATAAAGTATTTTTTGAGTCGATTGCCGGTGAAGAAAGTAATGGCTCGCCAATTGTGGTGCGCCACTTAAGCGTACCGTCATTATTAACGGCATATAATTTACCATCCCACGAACCTATATAAACGACACCATTAGCATCTACCGTAGGGGATGCCGTAATAGAATTTTCAGTTTTAAATTTCCATTTCAGTGCACCATCTTTTCCTATTGCATAAAGATTGCCTTCTTGCGTTCCCACATAGATTGTTTCGTTTGTATCAATTGCAGGAGAAGAATGTGTTCTGCCGCCCAAATCAAATCCCCACTTTAAGGTGCCATCAAGATTAACGGCATAGAGCTTGCCATTTATATCCGTAATGTAAACAGCGCCTTCGCCAACGGCTGGAGAGGCATCTATTTTATTTTCAGTTTCAAAACTCCACTTTGCGCTTCCATCTGCATTTAATGCATGCAGATGCTTATCCCAGGAACCGATATATATGATATTGTCTTTTCCTATGGAAGGAGATGAGGTCATAATCGGTGCCCCTGTTTTATAGCTCCACAAGAGTCTTCCATTTGGAGCAATAGCATAGAGTTTGCCGTCGTAAGAACTAATATACACCGTTCCTTTGTCGTCAATAGCAGGAGACGAATGAATAGCCCCGCCTGCCTGGAACTTCCACTTCAGCTTTCCGTCAGGAGTGAGTGCGTATATTCTCCCGTCGGCGGAACCAAAATAAACGATACCATCTGTGCCGATTGCTGGCGCGCCAAATATTTCGTCGGGTGTTTTAAAGGCCCATAAAACTTTTCCCTTCGGAGTTATAGATAACAAATTGCCATCCGTGCTGCCCACATAGATAACCCCGTCTGAATCCACCACAGGAGAAGACCATATTTCTCCAGAGCTGGAAATACTCCATTTTAAATTTTCGTTGAAAGGGCCTGCAAACGGCACCCGCCCCGTTCTTTGTAAGTTGTATCTATACATGGGGAAACTGTTCGATGCCTCTTGGGCATAAATGTCAGGGGCTGGTAATATACTAGACATTATGAGAGCGTTTGCGGTTAAGCAAAAAAGGGTGGTTTTAACATCTGAGAAAACATTTTTAAGCTTCATTAATCTTGCTCCTTCTATGGCATTAATGGTCTGGAATAACCAGTTCCTGTCCGACTTTCAAAGAATGTTGATTTTTTAGAATTTTTTTGTTGGCTTCTAATATTTTATTCCATTTTGCGCCGTCATTATAATATTTCACGGCTAGTTTGTAAAGCGAATCGCTTTGTACTACTGTGTGCTTTTTTCCTGTTTGTGCAGTATCTTCCACTTCGGTCACTTGGGAAAGCGCAGGGGTAGTCGTTTCTGCCTTTGTCTTTTGTGATGTTGGCTTTTCTTCCGGGATAATAAGTTCTGTGCCGATCTTGAGACTGTTTCGGTCATGAATCTTATCCTGATTTGCGTTAAAAATAAGTAACCACTTAGAGACGTCTCCGTAATACTTTTTGGCTATTTTATGAAGGTCGTCATTAGATCGTACCTTGTGTGTCTGAAACTTTGAGGCAGATTTTCTTTCACTCTCGGAAGAAACGTCCTTCCAAATTTCCTGCCCTGCGGTTTCAGATACACTCGATGATACGTTTACCGGTTCTTCCTTTGCCTTCTTCCACACCCCTTCAATTACGTTGTCTTCCTGTTCAGCCGGTTGTTCCTGAATTTTAGCTGTACTTATAACAGGCTCTGCCTTTTGTTCCGTATTCTGTACGGTCGTTGTTATTTCCTTAAAAGTATCCTGAGATGCGTTGGGAGGAGACTGCGGCAGTTCGTTTATATCCAGCGCACCTACTTGTGTGTCTTCCTCCGCTTCGGGAATAGGAATAGTTGGTTCTTTGACGGCGGTTCTTGTGCTCAGGAAGACACCAATGATTGCCAGAATAATCACCCCTAAAATTACACCAACTTGCACATCTCTTTTCATTGTTTTTAGTCCTTTCGAGGGTTATATAGGAATGAAAAAAACTGAATTAAATATCCACTCCTCCAAACGTACTTCACGTGCAATTGATTTTATACCACATTTCCTATCGTTTTTATGCGTTCCTGGCTACCTCCTCCCTTCTTTGAATTGTGGGATTTTGCCTGGGCAATGCCTGGCTTGAAGGAAGTCCCTTCCACTTAATGAGCATAGGACATGCGATAAATATTGTAGAATACGTACCGACGATAATACCGACTAACATGACAAATGCAAATCCATGAATCTCTGCGCCTCCCAGGAAAAACAGCGCACACAGCACACCAATAGTCGTAATACCGGTAAGGATGGTGCGGCTTAATGTCTGGTTGATGCTGTCGTTAACCAATTGCGGGGTTAAAACATTGCCCCGTACGCCCATGTTTTCCCTGATCCTATCAAATATAACGATGGTATCATTCAGGGAATAACCAACCACAGTCAGAAACGCGGCGACCATGGCGCTGTCTATTTTCATATTTCCAAACAAATAATCTGCAACAGACACGGCGCCCAGGGTAATCAGGATATCATGGATTACCGCAATAATTGCAGCAGAACCAAATTTGAAATCTCCGAAACGGAACCACACGTAGAATATTGTTGCAATACAAGAGAAGATTACAGCCAAAATGGCACGGCTTTTCATCTCACCTGCAACCGTTGCGCCAATACTTACAACCCTTTTCAGTGGATTGGGCATTTCAAACGCATTTTTAATGGCGCTTTTAATAGCTTCTTCATTTTGTTGAGAATTGAAAGCGATCTTAACGGTTTGATATTCCATTCCGGACTCTAACCCCTGTTCAAGCATATTGGAATATCCCGCAGAAGTCAGCGCTTCTTCAATAAGTTCTTTTTTCAGCGGTTTTGACAATGTCATGCGAAATTGTGCCGGACTCGATTCCTTTCCCTGGACAGAAACATCGTTCAATACTTCAAAAGAGACATCTATTTTTTCTGCATATAGATTGTCTTTAAACGTATTCACGACGTCTTCCTTGATTTTCTCCTGTATTTTTCCCGCACTCAAAGGCTTCATGTAAATTGCAAATAATTGTGCCGGAGCATTCAGCGCATACACACTCTTGACAGCATCTTTAATGGATTTGATTCCATTGATCATCGCTATAAAGTTCCCCTTACTTATACTTTCTTTTAATTCGATGTTGATCGCTACATCTCCGGTATTGTAAATACTCGGTATTGAAACCGTTTCTTTCACTGTCTGCTTTACATCCTGCAAGATTGTTCTTGGTCCTTCTATTCTCAATTTCCTTGCACGTGCTGTTGCTGAATCTTTTGATTGTGACGTTACTGAAATATTAACAAAACCCTGCCTGTTTAACTCTTGATTGAGAACAAGGGGATCTATCGGTTCGCCGGATTCAACGTCTATGAAAGGCTTGGATGCCTGCATACCGACATCCTGTGTTTGCAATGCCTCGGCGATATCCCCCATTGTTATTTTGATATCGTGGTATACAAGATTATTTTTCAATCCATCAACAATAGCATTCATCAGTTGCTGGCGTTTTGTGATATCTTCCAGACCGGCAACACTCACCAAATATTCTTTTGCAGGCTGATTAACCGGTGTTATAGATACGACATCTTCCTCACTGTAACCGGCCGTCCTTAAGTTCTTTTGAATAACTATTTCATCGGTTGGTTTTTGCAGCCTGAGATTAAAAACGGTTGGTTCAATAAAATCCATCTCGGCAACCAGACCTGCTTTATCCAGGGCGCTTTTTATATCCTCTGTTAATTTTTGTTTTACCTTTTTCTCGTTTAGTTCTTTTATTCGGATGCCAAATTCATTTGAGGTAGATGTAAACTGGGTCAGATTTTCACCGGACATAATACTCTGCACCTCGGCTTCTTCATAACCCGTTTCACCAAGCGCAGTCCTCATAAATCCTGCCGGAGTTGGATTTTTCAGGTGTAAATGAACCAGCGTTCCACCGGTAAAGTCGATGTCGTATTTCTTGTTTCCACGAATGACAAACGTCGTTATTCCACCGATGATACATGCGCCGGAAACAGCAACCAGAATAAAGCGATAATTAATAAATCTGGTTCTGGGAATGCCAATAAGTTTAAACATGGAGAAATTCTTGATCCAGGTCAAATCCATAAATAATTCATATATGACTCTTGTTACAAAAATGGCGGTAAACAGGTTAATAATTAAACCAATTATCAATGTCCATGCGAATCCCTTCACAGGACCTGTACCCACGGCAGCAAGTATTACCCCTGTAATCAAGGTTGTGACGTTAGAATCGAATATAGCGGAAAACGCCTTTTCATAGCCTGCTTTAACGGCCGCACGGACCGGTTTCCCTTTAGCCTTTTCTTCACGAATCCTTTCAAAAATGAGCACGTTGGCGTCAATTCCCATACCGATCATAAGAACCAGACCCGCTATACCGGGAAGTGTCGTAGTAGCGTTGAGCAGCGCCATTGCCCCAATTATCAGAAAGATATTTAATGCGTTTGCACAGTTAGCAACCCACCCTACGCCCATATAATAGATTCCGATGAAAAGGATGGCAAATGCGCCTCCGATAGCGCCTGCCAGCAATCCTCTATTAATTGAATCCCTTCCCAGGCTTGGCCCAACCATAGTCTCCATTTCGAGTTCGAGATCTGCCGGAAGACTTCCCGCCCGCATGATGGCAATGAGCTCATTAACCTCATCCTGCGTAAAATTTCCTTCAATAATGCCTGACCCCGGAATGCGGTCACGAATGACAGGCGCCGAGTAAAGCGTGCCGTCGAGGATAATTGCCAGGGGTTTACCAATGTTTCTCTCGGTGAGTTGCCCAAATTTGGATTTACCAATAGCATCAAATTCAAAACCGACGACAGGCTCAATTCCCTTGCGGTCGGCGTATATTCTGGACAGGTGTTCTCCAGATATCTCTGTTTTGTTTCGAATAAGGTACCATTTGTTCGCTTCGCCTTCTTCTCCCTTTTTCTTTCTTAGCCAGTGTTTATAAAAACCGGGAACTTGTTTTCCTTCCAGCGCATCTTTATATTCAGGGCTATCACTGCTGGCTGCCAGCCTGAATTCAAGTTTACCAAGACGCGTAATTCGATTCTTCAGCGCCTCTATTTCCGTCTTTGTGGCGCCGGGAACCTGAATAAGTATCCGATGGCTGCCATGCTCTTGAATCCTGTATTCTATAACTCCCTGGGGATCTATCCTCTTCTTTAATACCTCAATAATTTCTTTTGTAATACCCGGATGGTCTTCTCTTTCATCGACTCGCACCCTATAAAGTAATTCGGAGCCGCCCTTGAGGTCTAATCCAAGCTTTATTTTGCCTTTTGACGTGTATTCGACGGTCTTGTTGCGCACCTGCTTTCCGTCTTTATCTGTTTCTTCACTGACAATCGTCTCGCGAATAACGGGATTTGTTATGAAGAAATTTGTCCATGATTTTTCCAGCGTTGTCCGCTCAACGACCTTGCCGTCGATTTCTTTAACGCTCTCCCTCTTTAAAACTTTTTCTGCCGGTGGATACAAAATCATTATACCGATAGCGATAATTACAGCAATGAGAGGTATTTTCCACCTTAAATTTTTAGTCATTTGGTTCTCCTCAACAGGCTCCCTTTCCGTTGTTCGTAATAAATAGCTGTTTCATAAATAATAATGGGTTACTTTGTTTCCTTGCTTTCTTTTGCAATTTCTTTTGGTTCTTCAGTCTCTTCGTGAGAAACCTCTAATACCGCTGCAATTGCACTCCTATCAATCTTGACTTTTATGTCCTTGGCATCATCAATGCGGAGAATGACCTCGTTCTCTCTGACGGAGGTAATGACTCCGTGCATGCCGCCGGCAGTTACGACTCTATCGTTCTTCTTGACTCTGGATAGAAGCGCCTTGCGTTCTCTTTCCTTCCTTTTCTGCGGTCTCAGTATTAAAAAGTACATAACAACAAACATTAGTATAAAAGGAAGTAGCATGGACAGCATGCCACCTGGCGATGATTGTTTCCCAGCCGCTTGTAATAAAAAAAACATAATATTCCTCCTTGCCCGTATTAAAAAAGTTTAACTCAAAATATAGATTGCGAATTAATTCTTACTGATTTCGGACTGTTTTAATAAAAAGTTGGTTTTAAAATCTTTGAATTCACCTTTCTTAATGGATTCTCTTGTTTCCTGCATCAGATTTTGAAAATAATATATATTGTGCAATGACATCAAGGTTAATCCCAGTATCTCGTTTGCCAGAAAAAGATGTCGCAAATATGCCCTTGTAAAATTCCGGCATGTATAACAACCGCACATTTCGTCAAGGGGTTTTGCGTCTTCTTTATATTGGCTGTTCAGTATCTTTACTTTTCCTGTGCTGGTAAAGGCGCATCCGTTTCTTCCATTGCGGGTGGGGACTACGCAATCAAACATGTCAATTCCACGTTCTACGGCATCCAGGATGTCCACAGGAAACCCAACACCCATAAGATACCGTGGTCTGTCCTCCGGTAAATATTCTACCGTATAGTCCAGCACTTCGTTCATCAGAAAACCTCCTTCTCCGACACTTAAACCACCGATTGCATATCCCTCAAAATTCATTTCCGTGAGGTTTCTTGCACATTCGATGCGAAGTTCCCTGAACACACTTCCCTGCACGATACCAAAGAGCGTTTGTTGCTTATTCTTGTGTGCACGTAAACAACGTTCTGCCCAATTAAGCGTTCTCTTTACAGCCACGCCCGCCCTATCCTGTTCGCATGGATAGGGGACACACTCATCGAATGCCATGATAATATCTGCACCGATGTCGTTTTGTATTTGCGTCATTCTTTCCGGGGTAAGGAACAACCTTGTCCCATCTATCGGCGACTGGAATTCCACCCCGTTATCGGAAACCTTTATCAGTCCCGTAAGCGAGAAGACCTGGTATCCACCGCTATCGGTAATAATTGCGCCTTTCCAACCCATAAATTTATGAAGACCGCCCAGTTGCCTGATAATTTTCTCGCCGGGTCTCAGGCAGAGATGATACGCATTACATAAGATAATCTTTGTGTCGGTCTCTTTTAAATACTCCGGCGTTAAAGTTTTGATTGTGCCCTGTGTACCGACCGGCATAAAAACGGGTGTGGGAATTTTACCATCAGCCAATTGAATCTCACCACACCGGGCCTTTGTCTGCTTATCAACCGCAAGGACTTTAAAATCCAACAACATCTCCACTGAGAGGCATTAATATACTCGAACCAACTCTATCTTCGGATAGTAATGTTTTAAAATAGCAGTCCACTGAAAACCCTTTTCAGCCATGGCCTGAGCGCCGTACTGACAAAGTCCCACGCCATGTCCCCACCCCCTGCCTGAAAAGGTAATACTTTTCCCGTTATTTTTTGAATCGAAGGCCGTGCTGTATAAATAATTAGGGCCAACCATCAACCGGAAATCATTCGCATTCATTTCTTTGCTTCCGTTTGCAGAAATGATTTCCACCTTCGAACCATGCTTGCCGGCTCCTGGGTTTATAGCCTTTATTGAATAAATGTTTGACACATACACCTTCGCGTCTCCCAATCTTCTTTCGATTTCTGATTTGTTAATATCCGTACTCCATCTGGAATATTTCGAGTTATTACAGTAGTTACACGTCACACCACTTAAGGGCGGTATGCTGTCTTTCCCGAATACACTCCGAACATCTTCCGTATGCCCGCCGCACGTACTATGAAAATAGGCAGGGAAGATATTCCAATTGTAAACCATAACTACGCCTTTTGTATCCTGGACGATTTTATTGAGCCGTGGCGATTCAGAAGACATACCACGATACGCAAGATCCTGCATGTCAAGATGGTAGGCGTCATTCCCCCTTACCTTCTTCTTATACATCACATAGGTTCTTGCCGTTACTGCCTGGGCACGCAAAGCCTCTTCATCCCAGGTTGGCGGCATTTCACTGCCAAGAACACCTGAAATAAAACTTTCTAAATCTACTTCCTCGATTACTGAGAATTTATTGTTAAATTGCTGTACGATCCTGATTTCACCGCGATACCGTATATTATTTAATTCAATTGCTCCGTCGCGCAGACCCGTAATCCGTATTTCACTATTGTTATACTGCTTGTTTCCAATATTAATACAGCCACTCGTTATAAATATTTTAGACTTTTGCAGTCCTTGTCCCTGGTCGATAATATTCGTCAAACTGCCAGTAATCTGATAGCTGCCATTGATAGCTAATTGAGCTTCCCGGGTGTCATTTATAAGAAGCACACGCAAAACGGGTACTTTATCTAGGATACGTCCGTAATCATGAACTACAGTAGTACCTCTCTGGCAGGAAAGAGGTGTTCCCACAGACATAGCTGGTAATAACGTTGCGATCATTAAGAGTAATGTCCTACCCATGTCATCTTGTGCTCACAATTATCAAAGGCAATAGAATAGTTCCTTTTTTTCTGTGTTTTCGTGCTGCTCATAAATTTACAACCTGACCAGAGTCATTGGAGCAAATATCAGGAAATTCCCATTCAATCAGTCGCATCTATCCAAAACAGTCGCACCTCTGCAATTCCTTTTCGGCACCTAAAATCTTACGAGAGTTTTCTTTATTATAGGGGCTGTTGCCTTTGTATAATTCTCGGGTGGTATCTTTGTATCTTTCATATTCACTGAAGACGCATCCACAATAGCCCTGCCTGTAAATCATTTTTTTCCTGGCTATATCGTGGCTGCATTCAGATAAGTGACGATAATCACGATAGACAAAATCAACCGCATGTTCTCTTGATAAATTTTCTGAAATCATTTTCAGTTGTTCGTGATTCTGATAGACGCTAAACAACATCGTGGACGTGAAGGCATCAAATCCGTTTTTCTTTGCGTAATCCGCAGTAAATTTGAGCCGTAAAGCGTAACAATCGGCGCAGCGATCGTCCCCTTCATAATCGACATTCTTCAAATATTCCCTTATACCATACTCCTCATAGTAAATGACCGGGATGGGATCGCTTTCCTGAAATACACGCAAAGCCTTCAATCTTCGCCTGAATTCAAGGAATGGATGTATATTTGGATTGTAAAAGAGCCCGGTAACTTCAAAACCTTCTTTTCTCAGCTCATTTAACGGCGCGCATAGACAACATGCACAGCATATATGTAACAATAAATTCATCTGCTGACTCCTTTAAAAGAGCCTTTTTTGGAGTCCTGTTTCTGTATTATACCCGAGATGTTCATATGCCAGCTTTGTGGCAATCCTTCCACGAGGCGTTTTATCCAGGTATCCCTTCTGGATCAGAAACGATTCGTACACCTCCTCAATGGTATCCTCTTCTTCACTTACCGAAACGGCAATGGTTTTCAAGCCGACAGGACCTCCGCCATAACGGATCACGGTTTCCAGTATTTTACGGTCCATGTCTCCCAAACCATTCTCGTCCACACCCAACATTTCCAAACCAATTCTGGCTACTTCTTCGGTAATAATATCGTTTCCACGCACCTGCGCAACATCCCGAATACGTCTTAAAAATCTATTAGCTATTCTTGGGGTGCCTCGTGACCGTTTTGCAACAATTTCCGCGCCTTTCTCGTTTATTTGAATAGAGAGAATGCGGGCAGAATTATTCACAATTTTGTAAAGGTCAGTCCATGGATAGAACTCCAGTTTCTCCAACACGCCAAAACGGGAACGAAGAGGAGCGGTAAGTAACCCTTCGCGGGTAGTCGATCCAATGAGCGTAAACTTTGGCAAATTGATTTTAACCGACCTTGCCTTGGGTCCCTGATCAATGATAATATCAATGGAAAAATCTTCCATTGCTGAATACAAATACTCTTCAACCGTTGTGTTCAGCCTGTGAATTTCGTCGATAAAAAGGATGTCTCCCTGCTGCAAGTTTGACAGGATACCCGCAAGGTCCACGGGTTTATCCAGGATCGGACCTGACGTCGTTTTGATTGCTGTGTTAATTTCATTGGCAATAATTTGCGATAATGTTGTTTTTCCTAAGCCAGGAGGTCCGGAAAACAAGATGTGGTCTAGCGGTTCTCCCCTTTTCTTTGCAGCTTCTATGTAAATGAGCAGATTTTCTTTTATACGATTCTGTCCAATAAAATCGCTGAACCGTTTTGGCCTAAGCGTAAGGTCTAGATTTTTATCCTCAACGATTACCGTAGAGGATAAAATATCTTCTTTTAACATACTTGTCCTCATGGAAATGGGGATTCGAATCCTATAATACGGTCAGGAATCTTACACGAGTATCAGGCCTTATATTTCAGCGCTTCCCTAACAAGTACCTCGATGTTATCGATTGTTTGCAATTTTTTTGCTGCGTCGCTTACCGCCTTTTCAGCAATTGACCTCCCATAACCCAGGGAAATCAACGCCATGACTGCATCTGATACAAACGCCTTTTGTTGGACATCCATACCCGTGGATATCGATGTTGTAATTTCTTTTATGGTTTCCTTAAGTTCCAGGATAATTCGCTCAGCGGTCTTTTTCCCCACGCCTTTGATTTTTTCCAATGCCTTTGCGTCTTCATTTACTACGGCACGTTTAATATCATCTACCGTACTCCCGGATAGTATCGTAATTGCCGTATTAGGTCCTATGCCGTTTACCGACAACAATAACTGAAATAAATCCCTTTCTTCTCCCGTTGCAAATCCAAAAATCTTTATCTGATCTTCCCTTATAAATAACTGGGTGAGAATTGTAACTTCACCATGTTTGGGGATTTTCTCGAAGGTAGATAGTGGAATGTGTAATAAATAGCCGATGCCCGCTACTTCCAAGATCAGGCGGGTTGGAGATTTGTTAATCACCCGTCCTCGGATGTAATCTAACATGTACGCATCGTCCCCAGCATATTGTAATTAAACCATCCGAAAAAAACTTTGAAAATACTACTCTGTTGCGTTCTTTTCCAAATCCGCCTCACAATCGTCGTTCGTTCTTAAACTCAGTCCAACCTTAGAGAGAGTTTCTTTTAACTCGTCTATATAATTTTGTTTAACACCTTCCTCGAGCAACTCACTCTCAGTTTTTTCTTTAATGTCGCTAATTGTTTCAATTCCTGCATTGCTAAGGGCATTGCAACATCGGGTAGAGAGTCCAAGTTCTGAAACAGTTTCCATAGAATCCTTATCCTGGTCTTTGTTTATTTTACTAAACAAATCGGCTTCATTGTAACTTTCCAATGCCTGACCTAACCGCAAACCTTTTTGGGACAAAATAACCTTAATCTCATTGAGTGAGGTTTCTCCAAAATTTTTAAAAGAGAGCAAATCTGCTTCTGTGATTCTGGTAAGGTCTTTCAATGTTCTGATGTTCATCTTTTCCAAACAATTTTTGCTTCTCACGGAAAGCTCAAAATCAGAAATGGGAATATTCAACACTTCGCTTTCTTTCCCTTGTTTCTTCGATACTTCCTCGTCATAATACATCATCATTGAGGCTCTTGCATCTTTTAAAAATAATGCAGCCCTGTCATGGGTTGGCTCGGCGTCTAAGATTGACTCAAAACAAAATACCGCATCATCATGTTTGCCTGTATCTTCATACAGTATTCCCAAATTGATAAACGCATTCGTATAAGGAGGGTGTAACTTTGCACACTTCTCGTAATATTCTATGGCCTTTTCGTCTTCCCCCCCCATGTCGTAGTTAAATGCCATTCGGAAAAGAGTCTTTGCATGGTCGGGATCGATTTTAAGCGACTGTTCATATTTATTGAAAGCCTCCTGATACTCTCCCAGATCATCCAGACAATGTCCCCATTGATAATACAATTCTGCGCTGTTTGCATGTGAATGTGAAAAACTTTTAATAATTTTTAATGCATCATCGATATTGCCCGACATTCTTTTTGTCTCGACAATATCCATCACAATATCAAACTCTTCTGCGTCTGTTTTTTTTGCACGTTCAAAACATTCCAAAGCCTGATTATAATCGCCTAATTCCCGGTAGCATTTTCCCAAAAAATAAGCCCCTAACTTCCTTGATTTTACTTCCTTTAATAGCTCTACTGCCTCTTTTATTCTTCCTACTACCCATTCACAGATACCCAAGAGGAGAGTTAAATCTTTCGTTCTGGCCCCATCACGTTCCTTTTTTATATCAACCTTTAGCGTCTCGTTTTTTTTATCTAGTTTTTCCCTGTTTTCCTTAGAAACGTGTACTTGTTCTTTTATACGTAAAACAGTTTCCCTTGATATTGTTTCTGCTTCCAATAGCTTATCAAGATCAATCTCCGTGATTGCAGGCGTCATTTTATTATCCTCCCACACTTCAAAAATATCAGTTACCAAAGGGTTAATTTTGATAACTTTAAAGGTTGAAGTTTAACAAACATACATTATAAATTCAACTAAATTTTACTGCACAATTTTTGTAATAATTTTATTTTTTCCCTTGCTTTGATATTTATCGTTTGATATTATCTGTTCATGTGGTTTGGTCGTATCGTAAAGTTGCATTATAACTATAGTAATGTTTAAGGCTACGCAGGCTAGCGCCACGTAGCCTTTTTTATTTTATAATCTTTTTAAATATATATTGAGAGGGGGTGATTTTGAAATGGCAACAGGAACCGTGAAGTGGTTTAACGACAAAAAGGGATTTGGTTTTATTTCCCAGGATAATGGAGAGGATGTATTTGTACATCAAACTTCGATCGAAGCCGAGGGGTTTAGAACCCTTGCCGAGGGAGATAAGGTCGAGTTCGAGGTCATAAAGGACCAGAAGGGCTACAAGGCTACAAAAGTACGCAAATTATAAATTTTTAAAAGAATACTCTTATTACAGCAAAATCGATTTTAGCCGTCGTTGTATAAATATAATATAGAGTAGTCAACTAATTATAATTGCGAAATTTTATATGTTTGAAAATTCATTAAAATGAGAGGGAGGTGATTTTAGAATGGCAACGGGGACCGTGAAGTGGTTTAACGACAAGAAGGGATTTGGTTTTATTTCCCAGGACAACGGAGATGATGTTTTTGTACATCAAACCTCGATCGAAGGCGAGGGGTTTAGAACCCTTGCAGAAGGAGATAAGGTCGAGTTCGAGGTCATAAAGGACCAGAAGGGCTACAAGGCCACAAAAGTACGCAAATTATAAATTTTTATTAAAAAGCGCACTCTTATATTATATAGCATAATCGATTATAGTCGACTGGCGTGTAAAAATAGGGAGTTGTCACTTAATTATAATTGCGACATCAGAGCCCCAATATCTGTAAAGGATATTGGGGCTTTTTTATTTCTGAGTCACTAACGCTGCATAAGAATCTAAAATGTCTTCTTGCTTAATGATGCCAGAATCTTTTCATATTTCTTACGCAATTTCTTTTCATGTTTTATAGCATCCTTAACAATTCTGTTAAAGAATGCTTTTACGAAGGGGTCTGTCTCCTGATCCGCCATTTTCAAGTATTTTTCTTGCAGTTCACGTTCGTCTCTTGCCACCATTTCAATTGCTTCGGATAGATTCATTCTACGTCTCCCTTTTCAAATTTTTTAAGACTAAAACACGATATTTTGTAATAATAAATTACCAAATAGGCAAATAAATATCAACAGCTTTAATTCTGAGAAAAACACCGTGAGTTAAAGTTATTCAAACAGGCTGCCCTTGTAGAATTTTCCCGTTGCTTTTAGAAAGCGCTTCTATTATTCTTGGTTTTGGTTTATCTTTTTAAACTATTAAATAATCTTCAAGAAAGTTACAAAGTTATTTCAAGCGTTGTCTACGCTCAAATCAGAGCGTTTATCCGGGGTTAATAATAAAAGAAGATCTGAATCATGTTCAATAAAATGTTATATTGTGTTCCTTTTTTGTGTATTCTTGTAGTATTCGTGATGTGTATGGATACCTTTGCTGAAGATAGTATACAGGTGTCTGTCGCTGACCAGAGGTTTGGTGTCGAAAACTTCTTTTATCTGAAAGAAAAGGGATTTCGGAAGGATAAGGTCGATTTTAATAAAGGATGGCTGGGAATCTTTATGGAAAATGCTGAAGGAAAGGGCATTTTGGTAAAGGAAATTACCATGGGGTCGCCTGCAGATGAGGCAGGTTTGAAGACAGGCGATATTATTACGAAGATTAATAACGAAACTACGATAGATAAGGACGGTCTCAATCTCATCAACTTTAAAAAAACAATTGAAACAACAGGGGCAGGGGGCGTACCTGAGCTTACCGTTTCCAGAAATGATACAGAAACGGTGATTAAACCAAAATTGGTTGCAAAACTTCTTACGAATACGACCGCGCCAGTTTCTTCTTTGACATGGTTGAACGAAGGGTCTATGTCTGATTCATCTCAAAAATCCGAAAAATCTTTCATCGATTTCGCCATTCAAAATGAAACGTACAAAGAAAGACTTGGAACGACAATACAGCGAATTGGTGAAGAGGCATACGTACGGGAAGGTTTTCAGACAAATAACAAGGTAAATACATTCCGCCTGTCTATCGTAGATTATTTAATGCTGCACCCATTTGATACCCTTCAGATCGGTCAGAACATCCATGGAAACTTGATAGACAAAGATATAGGTACCCAGGTGGAATTTGCGGCAAAGTTATTAGATGTTGGATTTCCTCGTAAAAGAGAACAAATTGTTGCGGCTGGCTCGTTGCAGGAACGACTCCAACTCATTATCGATGGTTTATCGCCCTGTGTTTCTCTCATAAAAGAGTCATTCCACAGCTTATCCCGGGAAGAGGCTGAATTCTTGTATCAAAATACCCAGAAGGTTTGGCTGCCAGATGAGAAGATAACGCCGCAGGATCTTACGAGGCTGCTGACGCTATCTCAAAAGGTTGATATTTCAAAATTATTTGAAGCCGTCTCAATACTTTTGAAGGAACTTACCCTTTTGAATTTTGAGCAGTTAACAGAAGCTAATACACCTCAAGATGCAGCACAAACTAAAGTTTCACCATTTAACTTGCCGGAACCTATTCGATGTCAAAATACTAAAAACAATCTACGTAGTAATGGTAAAGATGCAAAGGATTTTGCCGGAGATATCTTGTTTGTTCAGGACACAAACATCGGGAAAATTGTAGCGGGTGGGACAGGCATTTCTTATTATTATGCCGATGCAGCGGTAATTATCGACCTTGGAGGCGATGATTATTATTTCAATAATGCAGGCGCATCCAACAAGGAAATTCCCGTCTCTGTGTGTATTGATTTTTCAGGAAATGATGTTTATAACGCCGCAAATTCCTTTGCCCAGGGGACAGGAAGATTCGGTGTAGGTCTTCTTGCAGACTGCGGAGGAAATGATAAGTATTTGGGCCAAAATTTTTCACAAGGATCGTGCCTATTTGGCGTTGGGCTGCTGTTGGATAATAACGGAGATGATTTTTATGGCGGTCATGTATTAAATCAAGGAGTTGGTTTTTTTGGGGCAGGACTGCTTAGTGACCTCAAGGGCAGCGATGTCTATTTTAGCGGACAATATGCCCAGGGCGTTGGATTTACAAAGGGGTTTGGCGCTTTAATAGATTCTAGTGGAAATGATTTCTACTTTGCGGGAGGTAAATATCCCGATTTCAGAGACCCCGAAAAATCATTTCAGTCCATGTCTCAGGGAATGGGCATGGGCATCAGGCCGGAAGAAACCGTTGTTGGCGCATCAGGAGGTGTCGGTGTGCTCATCGACCAAAAAGGAAATGATCGGTATCATGGAGACTATTTTTCACAGGGCAGCGGATACTATTTTTCGTTAGGATTACTCCACGACAATGAGGGAACTGATAAATATTATGCCGGTCGCTATGCCCAGGGTGCTGGTATCCATTCAGCTATCGGTTTATTGGAAGACACATCGGGAGACGATACATACGAGTGCTCTTTTGGCGTCTCCCAGGGATGCGGACACGACACCGGTATCGGGTTTCTGGTGGATTATAGTGGAGACGATGCTTATCGCAGTGCAACCTCTTCGCAAGGCATTGGTCTTGAAAAGGGTATGGGCATTTTGGCCGATTTTTGCGGGAATGACGGCTATTATGCAAATGACAACAGTCAGGGTTTTTCATCTCCTTCAAAAACCGAAGACATTATCGGTATTGGGATGTTAATTGACAATCAAGGAAACCGCGATACTTTACAAGAAAATCTGTTATTGTATCGAGCGAATGGGGGACTCGTATTAAATAAATAACCATAATTACCCTGGCGCGTGGTTTTCCCCGTCTGACGAGCGCCTGTTATAACAATTACGCGATCTTGTTTTATCCTGGATAGTATACTATCCAGGATGTCTCGCCTGATATAATCCATAAAAATTTGTTATCATTGCTATTGCAAATTTGCAAGGTAATTTTGCAATGTAAATGCAAGCCTTAACGGGTATTTTTCTGTCATGCAATTGTTAACGATAGTGCCTGTTCAACTCAGAAGCGTATTTTGTGCCTATGGTGTCTGCATGCTGATTCAACCAATCGCTCAGCCTCGTCTTTCCTGTCGGAGGATTTTCAGATACAAGCA
>Ga0194126_10000748_pt1 | contig 54781 bp, 43 predicted proteins | sample TA2KigC150mmetaG_FD_148641 | JGI IMG/M metagenome (GOLD analysis project Ga0194126, IMG submission 148641) | Freshwater microbial communities from Lake Tanganyika, Tanzania - TA2015035 Kigoma Deep Cast 150m | ecosystem: Environmental > Aquatic > Freshwater > Lake | place: Tanzania: Lake... | reverse complement strand
ACGGCCGGGTAGGTCGAGCACCCGCCGCCCGTGTAGTGATCGCCGTTGACGAGGTCCGTCGTCCAGGCCGGGCCGCCGGTCGGAGCCAAGAGAGCGTCGAGCCGATGCTTGTCCATCAGGGCGTCGAGGCCTTCCTTCCGGGTCACCCGGAGGTTCTTGGCCAGCGCGTCGAGATAGGCCTTGTCGGTCAGCGGGCCCTTGGCCGCGGCCTGCAGGAAGATCTCCTGCCCGAAGTAGGGCATCTCCCGGTCGCGGTGACGCTCGTTGAAGTCGATGATCTCCTCGAGGCTGCGGACCGGGGCCGACGGCCCCAACCACGCCAGGTAAGCGTTGAGATCGGCCTTGAATTCGTAGAGCAGGACCTCGTACTCCGAGTCGCCGATGCTCTCCTCGCTTTCGAAGTCGGCGGGATCGACGAGGACCGCGCCGAGCTTGCGGAGGTCCTCGAGCCGGGCCTCCATGACCCTGTCGACCTTGTCGTGGAAGCCGAACAGCTTGCGGACGACGCCGATCCGCGCTCCCCGGAGGGCGTTCGGGTCGAGGAGCTTCGTGTAATCGGGTTGGGCGGGGGCCCCGGTGGCCCGGGTCGCCGGATCGTCGGGATCGGGGCCGGCCAGGGCCGATAGCAGGGCGGCCGCGTCGGCGACGGTCCGGGCCATCGGCCCGGCCGTGTCCTGGCTGTGGGCGATGGGCACGATACCGGACCGGCTGACCAAGCCCAGCGTCGGCTTGATGCCGACGACCCCGTTGGTCGTCGCCGGGCAGACGACCGAGCCGTCCGTCTCGGTGCCGACCGCGGCGAAGCACAGGCCGGCGGCCGCCGCGGCCCCCGAGCCCGAGCTCGAGCCGCACGGATTGCGGTCCAGGGCGTAGGGGTTGCGGGTCTGGCCCCCGCGGCCGCTCCAGCCGCTCGTCGAGCGCGTCGAGCGGAAGTTGGCCCATTCGCTGAGGTTGGTCTTGCCGAGGAGCACGGCGCCCGACTCGCGGAGCCGCCGGACGAGGAAGGCGTCCGCCGGCGGCGCGGACCCTTCCAGAGCCAGCGAGCCGGCCGTCGTCTGCATCCGGTCGCGAGTGGCGATATTGTCCTTGATCAGAACGGGCAGGCCGTGGAGCGGGCCCCGGACGCGGCCGGCTTTCCGCTCGGCGTCCAAGGCGTCGGCGATGTCCCGGGCCTCGGGATTGACCTCGATGACCGAGTTGAGGGCCGGGCCCGCTTTGTCGATCTTATCGATCCGGGCGAGGAACATATCCGTGAGAGACCGGGCCGTGAACCGTCCCGAGTCCAGGCCGGCGCCGAGCTCGGCGATGGGAAGGCCTTCGAATTCGAACGGTTCGACCGGCGCCGGCCCCGAAGGGGTCGCGGCCGTGCCTTGCTCCGCGCGCCGGCAGGCGACGGTCCCGGCCGCGGCCAGCGCTCCTCCCGACACGCCCAATTGAAGGAATTTTCTGCGTTTCATGGGGGCCCTCCTCGGGCCGACCATAGCACGCCCTCGGAATGGAGGTCAAGCCAAGCGCCGGGTCTCCGGGTCAGGCCCCTCCCCCTTCCTCCGGAACGTCTCGTAGATCAGGGGCAGGACGAGAAGCGTCACCACGGTCGAAGTCGCCAGCCCGCCGACGACCACGGTCGCCAGGGGACGCTGGATCTCGGCGCCCACGCCCGTGGCCAGGAGAAGCGGCAGGAGGCCGAAGATCGTCGTCAGCGTCGTCATCAGCACCGGCCGGATCCGGGCCTCGACGCCCCGCGACACCGCTTCCGCCAAGCTCATCCGCCCCTCCAGATGCCGGAAATGCGACATGAGCACCAGCCCGTCCTGCAAGGCGATGCCGAAGATGGCGATGAAACCGATGGAGGCCGGGACGCTGAGGTAGGCGCCGCTCAGCTTCAGGGCCAGGATGCCGCCGGTCAAGGCCAAGGGAATGTTGATGAGGATGATCAGGACCTCGCGGAACGAGGAGAAGGCGACGAACAGCAGCAAGGCCACGAGAGCCAGGGTCAAGGGGGTGACCACGAGCAGGCGGCGGTTGGCCTTCTGTTGGAGCTCGAACTGTCCGCCCCAGGCGACGGCGTACCCGGGCGGCGTCTCCACCCGTTCCTCCACGAGCCGCCGGGCTTCGGCCACATACCGGCCGATGTCCCGCCCCCGGACGTTGGCCTGGACGTTGATGAACCTTCGGTTGTTCTCCCGGTTGATCTGCCGCGGCCCGGCCTCCTCGCGGATGTCGGCCAAGCTCCGCAGCGGGACCCGGCCGCCGCCGGGCAGCCCGACGAGCAGGTTCCCGATGCTCTCGACGTCGCCCCGATGGGCGTCGGCGTAGCGCAGGAAGATGTCGAATCTTCTCTGTTCCTCGTAGATCTGGCCGAGGGTGATGCCGCCGACGGCCGCCTCGACCGTTTCCTGGATGTCGCGGATGTTGAGCCCGTGGCGGGCCACGGCCTCCCGGTCGATGACGACACCGATGGTGTTCTGGCCGGTGAACTGCTCGACCTGGACGTCCCGCCCCCCGCGGACCGAGGACAGGATGTCCTTGATCTCCCCGGCCGCCGTCCTGAGCACATCGAAGTCCTCGCCGTAGATCTTGACCGCCAGCTGGGCCTTGACCCCGGTGAGGAGCTCGTCCAGGTTGTGGGCGATGGGCTGGGTCAGGTTGAGGGCGACGCCGGGGAAACGCTCCAGCCGCCGGCCGATCTCCTCGGCCAGGGCCTCGCGATGCCCGGAGCGGGCCTCGGCGGCCTGGACGTACATCTTAATATCATTGACGAAATGGGCGTGGGTGCCGACGTCGCCCCGCCCGATCTGGGTCAGCACGCCCTCGACGCCGGGCACGGCCAGGATCTCCTTCTCCATCTCCGTGGCCATGGCCACCGACCGCTCGAGGCTGATGTTCGGGTCCAGCGTGGCCATGAGGAGGAGCGTGCCCTCCTCGAGGGTCGGGATGTATTCCCGGCCCAGGAAGGGGAACAGGGCGAGCCCGGCGACGAAAACGGCGGCCGTCACGGCGAAGATAACCCGCCTCCGTTTCCGGCAGGTCTCGAAGAACGGCATGTAGGCCTTCTTGACGGCCCGGAGCAGGACGGGCTCCCGCGCCCCGCCGGCGCGGCCCCGTTTCAGGACGAGGAAAGCGATCGCGGGGGCGACGGCCAGGGTGAAAAGAAGCGAGCCCAGCATGGCCGTCGAGACCGTGATGCCCATCGGCCGGAACATGATGCCCTCGACGCCGGTCAAGGTGAAGATGGGCAGGAAGACCAGGACGATGATGACCACGGCGAAGAACAGCGGCCGGGCCACTTCCCGGCCGGCGTCGAGGATGACCGAGGCCCGGTCGCCGCTCTCCGTCTGCAGGCGGCTGTGGGCGTTCTCGACGAAGATGATGGCCGCGTCGACGAGCAGGCCGATGGCCACGGCCAATCCCCCGAAGGACATCAGGTCGGCCGGCAGCCCGAGCCGGTTCATCACGATGAACGTGAACAGGATCGAGAACGGCAGGGCCAGGACGGCCACGAGGGCCGTCCGCAGCTCGCCCATGAACACGAACAGCACCGCCACGACGAGCAGGATACCCAGCATCAGGTTGCTCGAGACCGTCGTAAAGCACTTGCGGACCAGGGCGGCCTGGTTGTAGAAGGGCACGATCCGCATGCCGGAAGGGAGGGTCCGGTTGATGGCCTCCACGCGGGTCTCGATGCTTTCGATGAGCCGGGCCGTGTTGGCGCCGAAGAGCTTGAGGACCATGCCGGTCACCCGGGGCCCCCGGCCGTTCATCAGCGACTCTCCCCTCTTGACGGCCGGCAGGACCCGGATGTCGGCCACGTCCCTCAGGTAGACGGGTGTCCCGGCCACGGAGGCGACGACGATCCGCCGCATGTCGTCCAGGCCGCCGAGCAGGCCGACGCTCCTGACGACGTATTCCTCGGGCCCCCGGGTGATGAAGCTCGCGCCGACATTCTGGTTGTTGACCCGGATCGTCTCGGCCACGTCGGAGATCTCGAGGCCGTACTTGAGGAGGGCCTCGGGGTCGACGAGGACGTGGAACTGCTTGATGTCGCCGCCGAAGCTCAGGACTTCGGTCACCTCGGGAATGGCCTTGAGCTCGAAGCGGACGATCCAGTCCTGGGCCGTGCGGACGTCCATGAGCGGGGCGTCCTCTCCCTCGATAGCGTAGAGGTAGACGAGCCCCAACCCCGTGGCGATGGGGCCGAGCTGGGCATGCCCGGCCTGCGCCGGGAGCTCCTCACGGGCCTCGACGAGCCTCTGGGCGACGAGCTGGCGGGCCCAATAGATGTCGGTCCCGTCCTCGAAATAGACGCTGACGATGGACAGGGCGAAGGTCGAGAGCGAGCGGATCGTCCGCACCCGGGGAAGCCCCGACATGGCCGATTCCAGCGGGTAGGAGACGAGCCGCTCGACCTCCTCGGGGGCCATGCCGTCGGCCTCGGTGAAGACCTGGATGAGGGACGGCGAGGCGTCGGGAAAGACGTCGATGGACAGGCGCTCGTAGGCCAGGTAGCCGAGGACCAGGACCGCCAGGGCCGCGGGCAGGACGAACAGCCTGTGCTCCAGGGAGAATCGGATGATCCGGGCGATCATGGGACCTCAGTGCACGTGGCCTTGGCCGGCGAAGGCGGCCTTGGCCGCCTCGGTCTTCAAGGCGAAAGCCCCACGGACGACGATCCGTTCGCCGGCGGCCAGTCCGCTGCGCACGGCGGTCAGGCCGCCCGAAGAATCCCCTGTGACGACGTGCCGGGGAGCGAAGGTGACGTCGTCCTCGGCCACGAAGACGACCGTCCCGCCGTCGAGCTTCTGGACGGCCTCGGAGGGAACGACCGGGGCCTTCGCCGTGCCTTCGGCCGTCGCCTCCCCGGTGACATACATGTTGGGCTTCAGGAGGCCTTCGGTGTTGGCCACCTCGGCCCGGACCCGGACCATCCTCAGCTTCTCGTCGACGGCGTCGGAGACGACACGGACGGCCCCCGGGAAGACGCGCTCGGGATAGAGCGTCGACCGGATGTCGATCCGGCCGCCGGTCCGCAGAAAGCGCAGATCGCTTTCGTAGGCGTCGAACTGGGCCCAGAGGGTCCGCAGGTCCGAGACCGTGAACAGGACCTTGTCGGGGCCGATCTGCTCGCCGACGACGGCCTCCCGGAAAATGACCCGGCCGTCGACGGGCGAGACCACGGTCAGGTTCGGGTCGACGAGCTCGCAGAGCCAGCCGTCCCGGTCCAGGTCGTCGCACCGCTCGAGCCAGGCCTCGATCTCGGCGTGGTCCAGGCCGTAGGAGTGGAGCTTGGAGCCCAAGACGCCGAACTCCGTGGACGCGTCCTCGAACTCCGCCTCCCGGCGCAGGAACTCCTTTTGCTCGATGGCCTTCTCCTCGACGAGCAGGCGGGCGCGCTCGAACTCCCTGCGGGTTAGGTTGAAGCGGGACCGGGCGCGCAGGAAGTCGGAGCGGTCCCGGGCGAACTCGGGGGAATTGATGACGGCCAGGGGCTGGCCGCGCCGGACGTCGCGGCCGAGGTCCGTGGCGACGGAGACGATCTTGCCCGCCGCCAAGGACGAGACGTGGGCCGTGCGGTTCAGGTCGAGCGAGAGCGCGCCGTTCAGCCGCGTCGTGAGCGGCAGGGCGGCCTCGGCGACCGGGCCGACCTCGATCCCCCACTCCTTCTGCCTCTCGATGGGGACGACGACGTGGACGTGCTTGTGCTCGCCTTCGTGGTCGGGGTCGCCGGGCGCGGCGGCCGTCCGCCGGTCCCCCGGCCCGCAGGACAGGAGACCGAGGGCGGAGGTCAATGCGACGGTCATCATCCAATGCTTCATCGGCTCATTCTCCCCTCGGATCTTCGCTCGCGTCGCCGGGTTCGAGAACCCCCGACGCTTTCTCGAGCTCGGCCCGGTCGACCTGCCATTGCAGGAGCGCCTCCTCATAGTCGCGAAGGATGGCATAATGCGTCCGCCGGGAGTCGAGGTAGTCGAGCAGCGACAGCTCGCCCTGGCGGAAGCTGACATCGGCGATGCGCAGGCTCTCCTCGGCCTGCTTCATCAGCCCCCCGCGGAACAGGTCGAGGGTCCTCGCGGTGAGCCTCATCCGGTTGACCTGGGCCCGGACGCCCAGCCCGACCGAGGTCCGCGCGGCCCGCAGGGCGCTTTCGGCGGCCAGGGCCAGCCCCGTCGCCTCGTCCACGGCCCGCGACTTGAAGTCCCAGAGCGGGATCTCGAACGACAACCCGACGCCCGTCTTGCGGCCGTCCATCTCGTCGCCGGTGAAGCCCGAGATCACGGGATCGGGGAGCCGCTGCCAACGGACGTAGCCCAGCCGGCTCCGGGCGGCGGCCAGCTCGCTTCTCCTCGTCAGGATCAGGGGATGGGAATCGTCCGCGCGGGCCAGGAGCGCCGTCTCGTCGAGCAGCCCCGGCTCGTAGGTCATCTCCCCGTCGAGCTCGAAATCCGGGGGCAGGGACCCGCCGACGAAGCCGTTGAGCTCTTCACGGGCCAGATGGAGGTCGGCTTGGACGCGGTGGAGGTCGTTCCGTCCGCGGAGCGTCTCGACCTCGATCTTGAGGGCCTCGAGCTCGCGGCTCTCGCCGAGCTCGACGCGCCTGCGGACGAGCGCCAGCATGGACTCGAGCGATCCCGCGTCGGCGCGGGAGATCGTCTCCAGCCTGCGGAGATGGAGGATGCGGGCGAACAGGACCTTGACCCCGGAGATGAAGGCGATCTCCTCGGCCCGGAGATCGTGCTCCGCGGCCCGCCACTCGTTCTCGAAGGCTTCCACCCGGTATTTCCTCTTGACCGGGTTCTCGAGGGCCTGGCTCAGAGCGATCCCTCCGATATCCACGGAAGCCTCCGTCCCCGCCGGGTATCCCTTGCCGGCCTCGAGCCCGAGGGTGGGGTTGGCCCATCGGCGGGACGCTCCCCAGGCCGCTTTCCGGGCCTCGGTCGCGCTCCTCCGGGCCTGGAGGTCCGGATTGTTGTCCAGGCCGGCGGCGATGACCGCCTCGAGCGTATAGGACTTGGGCGCGTCGGACCGGCCGGCGCCCGGCTCGGCCGCCGCGGATAACGACAGCAGGATGATCGCCAGGACCACGGTCGCCTGTCTCATGTCGTCCTCCCGAGCGGGCCATTATATCACCAAAGTTGACATTTTGGGGCTTTCGCGCGCATCATGGCCAAGGACTTCGTTCAGGCCCTAGAGGTCGTCAGGGAGGAAATGGCGGCCAAGATGAGAGCGACGCGGCCGGCGCCGCCACCGGCGAGCCATCGCTCCCATTCGCCGCGACGCCCGAATGGGCTATAATACGTACCATGAACAAGAGATCGACCGGGTTCGCGGGTTTCCTTTTTATTGTCCTCCTTTTGACGGCCTCCTGTTCCGGCGGGCGGCCGGCGGCCGACACCGTCATCCTCAATGCCCGCGTCTATACGGTGGATGCCGCCCGTCCGTGGGCCGAAGCCGTCGCCGTCCGGGAAGGGCGCATTCTCGCGGTGGGAACGACGAAGGCCGTCTCGCGCCATAAAGCCCCTGAAACTCTGGTCATCGACGCCGGGGGAAGACTGGTCCTTCCCGGGTTCATGGACAGTCATATCCATTTCGTCAGCGGTTCGGCGAGCCTGGCCAAGGTCGACCTGGCCGGGACCAGGACGGTCGAGGAGATCCAGGAAAGGATCCGGGCGTTCGCCCGGGAGAACCCCGAGGCGAGCTGGGTCCAAGGGCGCGGCTGGATGTACGCCGCGTTCCCGGGCGACATGCCGCACAAGAAATTCCTCGACGAGGTCGTGCCCGACCGCCCGGCCGTCATGAGCTGCGCCGACGGCCACACGACCTGGGTCAACAGCCGGGCCCTGGCCGTCGCCGGCGTCGGCCGCGACACCAAAGACCCCCTGAACGGGACCATCGTGCGCGACGAGGCCGGGGAGCCGACCGGGGCTCTGCTGGAAGAGGCCGGCGCCTTGGTCTCGAAGCACATCCCCCGTCAGACCGACGAGCAGACGCTCGCGGCCCTGCGCCGAGGCCTGCGCGAGGCTGCCCGGCTGGGTGTCGTCCGCGCGCACGGGATGGGAGGCGAGTTCGAGGCCCTCGACCTCTTGGACCGGATCCGCAGGGAGGGCGATCTGACGGTCCGTCTCTCCGTGTCCATGTGGGTCGATCCGCCCGGCCCGGCCGAGAAGGACTGGCTGGCTTATGAGGAGGCCCGCGCGCGATACGACGACGACTGGCTCTCGCTCGGCGGGATCAAGCTGATGCTCGACGGGGTCATCGACTCGGGCACCGGGGCCATGCTCGATCCCTACGAGAACCAGCGCGGAAACCGGGGAAAGCTGTTCTGGGAGCCGGAGGCCTTCAAGAGAGCGGTGGCCGCCTTCAACGCCAAAGGCCTGCAGGTGTCGACCCACGCCATCGGGGACGCGGCCATCCGGCTGTCGCTAGACGCCTACGAGGAGGCCGCCCGGGCGGCCGGGAACCCCGATGTCCGGAACAAGATCGAGCACGCCGAGGACATCGCCGCCGGCGACATCCCGCGGTTCGGCCGGCTGGGCGTCCTCGCCAGCTTTCAGCCGCTGCACGCCAATCCCGACCCTACGTGGATGGGCACCTGGATCGCCAACGTCGGCCCCGAGCGCGAGCAGAGGGCCTTCGCCTGGAAAGCCGTCCTCGACGGGGGCGCGCGGCTGGCCTTCGGCAGCGACTGGCCGGTCGTCACCCTCAGCCCCTGGCCCGGCCTCCAGGTGGCCGTGACCCGCCAGAGCCTCGACGGTTTCCCCGAAGGCGGCTGGCTCCCTCAACACCAGGTCACGCTCGAGGAAGCGGTCCACGCCTACACCATGGGCGGCGCCTACGCCATGCGTCGGGAGAAGGACGAAGGTTCCATCGAGCCCGGCAAGCTCGCGGACCTGATCATGATCGACCGGAACATCTTCGAGATCGCGTCCCGAGAGATCGCCAAGACCGAGGTCCTTTTGACCATGGTCGGCGGCCGCGTCGTCCACGACGCCCGCTGATCCGTTCGGGATTATTTTCATTCAGGAGGACGGACCCATGGCTTTTAGAACGCTCTTTCTTGCTCACGCCCCGGACGCCGACAAGGACAGGCACCGCTGCTTCATCGACACGGGCAAGTGTCAATTGGACGTCGTCATCGTCAAAAGCCAGGCCGAGGCCCTGGAGGTCAGCACGCGCCTGTACCGGGAGAAAAAGATCGAGTCCATTCTCCTCTGCCCGGGATTTACCCATCAGGACATCGCCGAGATCGTCCGGGCCACCGAGAACAACGTCGCGGTCTGCGTGGCCAGGGGCGACGGCCCCTCCAACCGGATCTCGATGGAAGCCCTGAAGCGAGCCGGCTTCTTCTAAGGCGGCGGCCGGCACGGATTCTGGCACGCGCTTCTTGAACTCCGATGATGGTGATGATGGAAACTTCCCCCTCTGATGGCCTGGGGGAAGGCGCAGGATAGGCGCGATCAGGACGCGACCACTCCGCGGGCCAGGGAGTCGAGAAGACGAAAGCGGTCCTTGGGCGCCCCGGGGAGCTTTCCATACTGTTCGACCTGTCCCTCGCGCAACGTGAGGGCACCTGTGGCCAGTTCCGCGAACGGCTCGATGGCGTGGGAAACGACGGCCAGGGTGGCTCCGTCGGCAATTCTTTCCCGGATCCAACCCAGCACATCGTCGGCGATCTTCCTGTCGAGCGCGTCCAGCGGCTCGTCGAGCAAGACATGGGACGGATGTCCGATGAAGGCCGCCGCGAAAAGGGCTCTCTTCCTCTGACCCGATGACAGCTCACGGATCGAGCGTCCGGCTTCGCCCCCCAGGCCGAACGTTTCCAAGGCCCTGTCCCCCGCCTGGACAGGTTGCCTGCGGAGGCGACAGACGAGGCGCATGACATCCCGGAGCGACGCGTACGGCGTGATGTCCGCGAACTCCGGAAGATAGGCCAAGCGCTGTCGGGCCTTGGCTTCCTCCCTCCAGAGGTCGGCGCCGTCGACCAGGATCCGGCCTTCGTCGGGGCGTTCGACGCCGGCGGCCAGCTTCATCAACGTGCTCTTGCCGCATCCGTTCGGCCCCAGAAACAGGGTCAGGCCGGGCGACAATTCCAGGCAGGCTTTCCGGATGACCGCCCTCTCCGGCTCATAGCCGAAGGTCACGTTCTCGAAGACCATCATGAGGCGCTCCAGGAGAGAGGATCGCCGGCGCTCAGGTGGTGACGCTCGGCCCACAGGGTCGGTTTGAGGTGTCGCTCGGCGTTTCTGGACCAGAAGAAGGCCGCTGGCGCGGCGGCACCCAGAAGCCAAGCCCCCCATGGGACAACAGCCACGATCATGGAGAGGATCGTTCCCTCGATGACCAGCCGGCCAAGTACGCCGAAGGGCTTGTCCGCATCCACCCGCATGGCGCCGGCGCCGCGGAACGCGAACCAGGCCAGGGGGCCGACGAGGGACACGGCTTCCCCGGCCTGGCGGCCGAGGAGGGCCAGTCCGAACACGACGGGCAAGGCGATGAGGCCGAGAAAGAGCGCGTCGGAGCCGATCCGCGCGGCGGCCGACCGGGGAAGCGAACGGAGCCAGGGCCAAGCGGGCCGCCGCGCGGCCAGGGCGTGGGCTGTCGCGCCAATGGATGTGGCCAAGCCCAGAGTGAGGCCGAAAAGCGTAAGCCCCAAGGCCGCGGGCCCCGTGAATTCGTTGTTGACGAGAGACAGCCGGCAGGCGGCCAGGATGAGCGCCGGCGGAACATAGGCCAGGACGGCCCGTCCGCCCAGGGCCCGGAGCGACACCCCAAAGAAAAATCGAGCTGCGGGCAGAGAGCGCCGGGAACGACCCCGCTTTCGGCCGATCGAGTCCATGGCCGGCGCCGCCATGGCCAGGATCAGGCTCCCCGCGGCCGCCATCAAAGGGATGGCCTGCCCCGAAAAGGAGAGAAAACACGCGGCCGCCGGAAGGAGCTTGCTCTTCAGAGAAGCGCGTCCTTGGAGATAGAGAAGGCCGGCCGCTGCGGCGCCGACGAGGAGACCGCCGAGATGGGCGGCCACCCTGGCCGGATTCGGACCCGCGACGGCCCAGGCCAGAGCCCCCAGCACCATGAGAAGGGGCGCTTCCGCGATGACCGAGGAGAGAACCTCCAGAGCTCGGAGGGCGCGACCGTTCGCCGGAAGGGAGCGCGCCCATCCGGCATGACCGGCCGCGACTCTGGGCACGACCGCACGGGCCATGGCCAGAAGAAGGAGGGTTCCAGCCAGGCCGGATTCGACCAGGCTGCCCTCGAGATAGAGGGCCCGGGCGAGGGCCAGAACGAATTCGGGCCTCAGGACATAGAACAGGAATAGGATGACGGCCAAGACAGGGGCCAAGATGCGCAGGGCGAGGCGCGCGCCCACCCGGAGGTGGAACCGAAAGAAGGCGGCTTCGGTTCTCATTTCGGTCCTCTTTCGTCTCCGGCCATTCGCTTTTATCGATCTTGGATGAGCCCCAGGGCTTTCTCAGCGGCCCGGGCCACCATGTTCCGGTAGGAAGGGACGGTCGCGGCCTGCCTGAGGAACGGGACGGCCGATTGATCGCCCGTCTTGCCGATGGCCGTTAAGGCCTCGGCCTGGACCCGGTAGCTCGGGTCCTTCCGGAAAAGGTCCATGTAGAACGCGAGGTTCTTCCTGTCTTTGAGATCCCCCAGGGCGACGAGGGCCGCGGCCCGGACCTGCGGATCCTTGTCCCCGCAGGCTCTCTTGAAGACGGCCGCGCCGTCCTTGGGGCCGATCTTGGCCAGGGCCTCGAGGGCGCCCTTGCGGACCGCCCAGAACGGGTCATCCCGGAGGCTGGAAACGAGCGCCCTTGCGATTCGCGGATCGTCCTTGAAGGACGCAAGCGCACCGGCCGCCTCCATCCGGCCGATAACGTCGTCGTTGTCGAGCTGAAAGCGAAGCTCGTCACTTCCCTTCGGGAAAGTAATCTCTTTGATGAGCACGTTGTCCGCGTCGAACCGTACCAGCAGAGGCCGCTCTCCGAGCGGCAGCTCGAAGGTCGCCTCCCGCTTCTCGACCCAGATCTTTTGGATGTCCGTCCCGGAGCCCGTGACGAGCTTGATGGCCACGGGCATCTGGAATACGGGAACGCCCTTCGAGAGGTTTTGGACCTGGGCCACCGCGAGCCGGACGACCTTGGCGTCCGCGTCCCACTCGCTCTTGACCTCGAAGACCGGGTGGCCGGGCTTGAACAGCCACTGGTCGAAGAACCAGTCGAGGTTCTGACCGGTAACGGTCTTGACCGAGCGGATGAAGTCGGCGGTGTCGACGGCGTCGAACGCGTAGCGATGGAGGAAATGGCTGATCGTCTTGAAGAACGGCTCGTCGCCGAGAAGGGAGCGGAGCATATGGATGACGCGGGCCCCCTTGGGATAGGTGTGGGCGTCGAACATGTCGCCGGGCTTTTCGTAGCGGTCGGTGACGATCGGCCGGATGTAGCGGGTCTTGGCTTCCCGGAGATAGGAGTCGAGCTTGTTCTGGAGATTGAGCGCGCCCTCGTCCTCGCCCATCTCGAAGCGGTGGTAGAGGTAGTCCGAGTAGGTCCCGAAGCTCTCGTTGATCCAGGCGTGGGCCCAGCTGCGGAGGGTGACGAGGTTGCCCCACCACTGATGGGCCAGCTCGTGGGAGACGATGCCGATGGCCGGGAAGTCGGGCTCTCCCCTCTCGTCGACCATGATCCTGTGGGTCATGGCCGTGGCCGAGGTGCTCTCGGCCCCGCCGCCGGAGGGCACCGAGATCTGGTCGTATTTCCGCCAGGGGTAATCGTACCCGTAGATGCGGTCGAAGAACTCCATCATCTTAGGGGTCTTGCCGTAGGTCGGCCCGGCCTTGGCCTCGTCCTGCGGATAGACCCAGTAGCTTATCGGGAGGGTCTTATAGGAATCCCGGACGACGACGTAAGGCGCGGCCGCCAGGAAGATGAGATAGGTCGAGTGGGGCTGGTCCTGGGACCAGTGATAGGTCACCGTGCCGGCCGCCGGATCCTCGAAGACGCCGACCAGCCGGCCGTTGGCGGCGACTTTGAGCCCGCGCTCGACCGTGGCCACGATCTCGTTGGTGACCTTGTCGTTCGGGTAGTCGAAGCAGGGGAACCAGTGGTGGACGTTCGTGGGCCAGGAGTCGGAAAAGACGATCCGGGGGTTGTCGGCGGTTTCCGCGGCGAACCGCAGCCCGATCTTCGGGTCCTGCCCGTGATAGAAGCAGGTGAAGGTCATCTCTTCGCCGAACTTGTAGGGCCGCCCCAGACGGACGGCGAGCTCGGTCGCCGTCTGGTCGAAGGCGAGCGGCCGGCCGTCGGCGTCGAGGACGGAGGTCACGGTGAACTCCTCGGCGTCGAGGACACAGGTCTCGAGGCCCTCCCGCAGGGAGGTGGCGATGACGGTGGTCACGCCCTCGAAGGCTTTCCGGTCGAGGTCGAGGCGGATCTTGATCAGGTAGTGGAGCGCGTCGTAAGACCGGGCGCGCTCGGACTGCAGCGGCTTGGTCGACCAGTCCACGCCCTGGCCGAGAACCGGCAGGGAGGCGACGAGAACGAAGAGAGCTGTCAGGACGACAAAGAGGGATCTTCTTTTCATATTCTTACCTCATCTTTCAACGCTTCGGGCGCGCGCCGTCGTAAAGCTGGAGGAGGCCGTCCTTTTTCATAAAGGCCTCGATCTCGGCGACCGTCCGGGGCACGCCGGCCGACAGGTTCTCGCAGCCCGTCCCGGTGATGGCCACCGTGTCCTCGATCCGGATGCCGATCTCCTCCTCGAGGCGGAAGAGCTGGATGTCGCAGGCGAAGACAAGGCCGGGCACGAGGACCTCGTCGGGCCCGGCGAACGTCCCGGTGACGTCATGGGTGGCCAGGCCGATCATGTGGTTGTAGCCGCCGTAGCGGATGACGCCCCGGAAATCCCCGGCGTAGGCCTCCAGCTTCTTCGCTTTGAGCATGGCCTCGATCGCGGCGCCGACCTGCCGAAAGGTCAGCCCCGGACGGTAGGTCGCCAGGCAGACGTCGCGCACGGCCAGGGCCGCCTCGTAGAGCTCCTTCTGGCGCGGAGTGAACTTGCCCGAGGCCGGGAAGGTCGTCGAGATGTCGACGTGGTAGTCTTCCACCGCGGGACCGGCGTCGAGGATGATGAAGTCGCCGGCGGCGAGCGTCCGGTCGTACTTGTGATAATGACCGAAGGCGTGGTTCTTGCCGGACATGAGGATGGGCGGATAGGCCATGTCGACGGCCCCTCGCAGGCGGCAGACGAACTGGAAGACCGCTTCCAAGGACTTTTCGGCCACCCCCGGGCGGGTCGAGCGGATGACCTCGTTGTGGGCCTCGACGCCGACCCGGACGGCGCGCCGGAGGACGTCGAGCTCGGCCGGGGTCTTGACCTTGCGGAGGTCCCAGACCAGGGGCGAGCAGTCGCGGATCTCGACCTGGGGGAACCGGTCGCGAAGGACGCGGACGAACTGGAGCTCGCGCGTCAGGCGGCCGTCCCACGGGTTCGTGGTCATCGTTCTCTGCAGGACGTTGAATTTCTCGTTGGAGTTCTCGGGGCCGAGCTCCTCGGGCTTGAACATCGTGTAGATGACGGGCGTCCTTTGGGCGAGTCCCGCGAGGAATGTCCCGAACTGTTCGGCCGGCAGGGCACGGTCGACCCCGGTGACCGCCTGGGGATCGCGGACGAGCTCCGGGGGAAGGCCCTCGCCTTCGGCCTCTTTCTCGCTGATAGTGAAGAACAGGATGCTCTGCCTGCGCAAGCCGTCGATGACCAGATTGGCGTCGGGGACCTCGACGCCCGTAAAGTAGCCGAAATCGTGCCCCTGGCGGAAGGCCCGGTCGGTCGCGGAGGCGGTCGCGCCAAGGAAGACCGCGACACCGTCGGGGATCTTGTCCATGAGCCGGGCTCGTCGGGCGGCATACTCTTCGCGGTCGAAAAGGAGCGGACCGGCCGAAAGCCGCGCAGCCGGCAGTGAGCCCGCGAGGATCGCCAGGGCCAGAGAGACGCTAAGCCTACGGAACGGATTTCTCATGATCGGATTCTAATCGGGCAGTCCGGGGACTGTCAATGGACCAGAAGCCCTTCGCGTTCGATCTTTCCTCAATTTGGCCGGCCGCGGCCAGGCCATCGATCGTTGGCTCCTCAATCCGGGCTTCGGATGGTCCCGAGGAAATCCCGGATCGCGGTGAAGAACTCCTCCCGAAAGACCTGCGGAGCGATGTGTCCGTAACCCTCCGGCAACTTGACGATCTCGGTTCGGGGAAATACGTCACTGAAAACGGCGATATCTCTGTGAGAGGGATCGTCCGGGCTGGTGATGACGAGAAGCTTGCCCGGCCAGCTCCCCAGCTCTTCCGGCGTGTAATCGCCGGCGGCGCTGAGGGCGAACGCCAACTTCAGGACGCCCAAAAGCTTCCTCCGGGTGGCATAGGACCGGAAAATCCTGGTCGCGAGAGCCCCCTTGAAGGCCAGCCGTTCCGAGACATCCCCGGGGATAGGCTTGGTGGTTCGCGAAAGGCGCTTGAGGGACCGGGAAAGGAGGAGCCTGAAGAGCGAGAGCGGGATGATCTGGATCAGGGCGAGGGCCCATTTCCTGGCTTTTCTCTCATGCGGCGCCGGCGTTAATGCCAGGGCCATACCGGCCACTCGCTCGGGCCTGCGCCGGAAATAGACCTGCCCGAGGATGCCCGCCAGAGATTGGCCGACCAGGGCTATCCGGTCGATACCCAGCCTATCCATAAGGCCGTCGGCGACCTCGGCGAGTTCGGAAGGCCGGCTTATGGAATCCGTGTCGATGACGATCACCCGGTGCCTGTTCTCTAAGGCCAGGATCGTCTCGTAGCTGAGATCCGGGCCGCCCCACCCGCCGGCGAAGATCAGCACCGCCGGTTCGCCCGTCCCGCTGAGGCAATAAGCGACGTCCCTTTCCTTGATCCTGATAGTCTGGATGGGGTGACCACGAAGGAAGGCGGCATATCTCTCGGTTTCCGTTCTGGATATCTCTTCCAGCGCCGCCCAGTCAGCTTGGTCGAGGGTCATGGCTATCGCCCCCCTTCCCAAATCGATTCCTTCACTAAATCTTGGCCCGTGATAACAGACATCATAACCCGGAGCTCGGCCTGTCGGCGTTTTTCCGGACGTGGTTGTCGTAAAGAACCAGGCCGAAGCCCTGGACGTCAGCACGCGCCTGTTCAGAGAAAAGGGCATCGAATCCATCCTGCTCTGCCCGGGATTCACCCATCAAGACGTCGCCGAGAGCGTCCGGGCCACGGACAATAAGGTCGCCGTCTGCGCGGCCAGGGGGGACGGCCCGTCGAACCGGATCTCTATGGAAGCGCTCGGCCGAGCCGGATTTTTCGGCAAAGCTTGATAGCTGGGACGATTTGAATGCTAGAGAGGCGCGGAAAACGTGGCGTGCCTGAGAGGATCCGGAGAACGGCGGAGCGCCGAATTATAAGGAGCCTCGCGGTTCGCGCCCTCCGATCACATCGTCAGGACGATCTTGCCCTCGACGTGCCCCGCATCGAGATAGCGCATGGCCTCGGCGCCTTCGCTCAAGGGGAAGCTCCGATCGATGACGGATCTGATCGTCCCGGCTTCCAGAAAGCCTTTGATGACATCCAGATCCGATGCGCTCGGCCTCGCCGCGAGGATGCCCATTTTCTTGCGGCGGCCGATCGACATCAACGGCCCCAGGAACATGGCCTGGAAGATCTGCCTGTTGGAGCCCCCGACGGCGACATAGATCCCTTCGGGAGCCAAAGCCCGCTTGTACTCCGACAGCGAACGATCGCCGTTGACGGCCAGGATAAGATCATACCGCCGTCCGTCTCTTGCGAAATCCTCCCTCGTGTAGTCCAGGACACGGTCGGCGCCCAGCGATCGGGCCAGCTCCTGGCTCCCGGGGCCGCAGACGGCCGTGACCTCGGCTCCGAAAACCTTGGCGAGCTGGATCGCGAACGTCCCCACGCCGCCTGATGCGCCGTGGATCAGCACCTTTTGGCCCGGTCGGATCCTCTCCTTGTCGCGCAGCCCTTGCAGAGCCGTCACGGCGGCCATGGGCACGGCGGCCGCCTGCTCGAAGGTCAGGCCGGCCGGCTTCAGAGCCAGCAAGCTCTCGCGGGCCACTGTGTATTCGGCGAAGCCGCCGGAGCCGAGGAACGTGATATCGGCGAAGACCTCGTCGCCCGGCTTGAACCGCCGGACGCTCCGGCCGATCGCCTCGATCCGCCCGGCGACGTCCGCGCCCAAGATCGCCTTTCGGGGCTTGAACAGCCCGCCGGCCATGCGGGCCATGAACGGCTTGCCCCTCATAAGCCGCCAATCGCCCCGATTGAGGGCGGCGGCCCGCACCGCTATCAGGACCTCGTCGTCCTTGGGCACGGGCTTATCGACGTCCTCGAGATTCAAGACGTCGGGCGAGCCGTATTTCCGATAGACAATGGCTTTCATGATGCCGTCTCCTTCATTCTGATCATCTTACTCGGAAAGCGGGCGTCCCGTCGCGCGCGATCCGTTTCTTCCATGGCCCTCATCCGGCGCTTTGCACACTATGACCACGCTCCCCTTCCGTTGCCCGGTCTCGACATACCGGTGCGCTTCGGCCGCTTCCTCCATCGGAAAGCGCTTGTCGATGATCGCCTTGAGCTTCCCCTCATCCGCCAGCGCCTTGACCGCGAGCAGGTCCTGGAGGCTCCCCGGCGCGAGGGCGCAGACCGCCCGTCGGCCGCCGGACCGGGACGTCAGCGCCATTGCCATGAGATGGCGCATCTTGAAGCTGGCGTACAGGATGATGCCGCGGGGGGCGAGCGAATGCCGGCCGCGCGAAAACGGAGTCAATCCCAGGATATCGAATACGACGTCGAAGGTCTCGCCGCTCCGGGTGAAGTCCTGCTCGGCGTAATCGATCGCCCGGTCAGCGCCCAGGGCCCGGACGTAGTCCAGGCGGGCCCCGCCGCACACCGCGGTCACGTCGGCCCCAAGATGCTTGGCGATCTGGACCGCGGCCGCCCCGATCCCGCCGCTGGCCCCGTTGATCAGGATCGTCTGCCCCGGCTGGAGCTTGGCCCGGCGCAGGAGCGAGAGGGCATGCACGGCCCCGTAGGGAATGACGGCGGCCTCATCGTAGGACAGGTTGGCGGGCATGAGCGCCACCGGGGCCTTCTCGCTCAGCGTGAGATACTCGGCATAGGCGCCGAAGCGGTCGCTGGCACAGCCGAACACTTGATCGCCCGGCTTGAAGCGCTCGACGTCCCGCCCGACCGCCTCGACATCCCCGGCGAACTCGTTCCCCAAGATCCTCCTCTTCGGCTTCCTCCAGCCCATGGCCATCTTGGCGACAAACCAGAAGAGGAACGGCATGTTGAAGCCGCGCGGTGTCACGGACCTGAAGCTTCTGGCCATGATGTCCCCGAAGTTGACGCTCGAAGCCCAGACCCGGACCAGGATCTCTCCGCGCTTGGGCTCGGGCCGGGCCGCATCCTCGAGTCGGAGGACGTCGGGGGGACCGAATTCGGTGTAGACGATCGCTTTCATGGTCGTTGGGGTCGTGTTCATCTCATTCTATCCTTTCCATTATCCAGCCGCCCCCGCGTCAGAACCGGAGACGGAAGCTGCAGCGGGACCCGCCGCCGGCAATCGGGGAACTGCCTGATCTCGAGAAATCATAACGATTCCCGATGCCTCATTTCTTATTGAGTTCTTTAAGCCGGGCCGCGGCATCGGGCCGGGCGCGCGCTTCAGGGAACGTCTTTTCGCCGAGAGGTGTCGCGATCTTCCAGCCTTCAAAGACGAGCCGCAGCCCTTCGACCAAGGAGTTTCCGGGGACGTGTCCGCAGCCTCCCAGGACGGCCATCCGGCAGGACAGGCCGGTGGGCGCGAGGAGATCACATTGCTCCTTCAGCGCGCTATTCTGGCTCAGGACGGTGGGCAGGTCGTTCTCGCCCATGAACAGGATAAGCCGCTTGTCACTGCCCTTGAAATCCCGGATCCAGGCCCCCCGATTGGTGCGAAAAATGGGCACGGACAGCGTGGCGCTCGCAGCGACATAGGCGCCGGCCAGCCTGGGGTTGTGGAAAAGCGCATGGACGGCCGTGAAGCCCGTATTGGACGTCCCGTAGAGGACCCGGAACGGCTCGGTCCGATAGTTTTTCTCCACAAGGGCCATCAGCTCCTCGCCGACGAAATCCAGGAACGCGTCGGCCCGGCCACCGTCCTTGGTCCCGTCGACGCCAGAGTTGAAGTTGATCTCGCCGTCGAGCATATAGATGACCGGATAGCGGTCCCCTGTCTCGTCATAGCGGTCGGGCAGCGACACCCAGGCCTCCCGCGTCTCTCCGAGTTTGGACGAGATGACCTTCTCGACCCTGACGGGCGAAATCGGCAAGGAGGCGCTCATGGCCTGGACCGGAATGATCCGGAATAGAACACAAGCGATAAACCCCGCCAAGGGCCACCGGCAACCTTTAACGGACATCGTCGACTCCTCGAAAAGCGATATCTTTTCCTCGCAGCGCACTCACCGCTTTTTTGTATTCCTCGGCGTAACGCTTGTTCTTTTCATCGCTGTTGTAGAGCCTGACGCATTTATTATAGAGCGTGAGGGCCTTTTCGTCGTTGACGCCCCTCAGGGTCTCCGCGCAGTAGTAATTCAGCCCGAAATCGTCGGGGAAATCAGCCAAGCCCGCTTCCCATATTCTGATCGAAGCTTGCTTCAGACCGTGTTTATTGTCCAGTTCCCTAGCGAGATAGAAATAATCCGGCGCGCCGATGCTATAATCATCGTTCTTCTTGAGCCGAGATAATTGCGCCATGGCCTGCTCGATCCCGGCCTGCCCAATCGTCAGCCCGACGGCCTTGGCGATCGATCTCTTGGCCACCGGGACGTCCTGGCCCGCCAGAATGCCGATGATGTCTTCGGTAATGTCGTAACACCACTTGACCCCCACATCGGTCCTGAAATAATCGTTCTCCAAAATGATGATATCCGTCTGGTCTTCCACGATCCTGGTCGAGTAAGCCTTGTATCCGTCGGTCGAGCCGCCATGACTGATCAGTGTTTTTTCCTTGCCGCCCAGCGCGATCGTATCGATCCACCACCCATAGCCATAGTACTGCCAGTCTTTAACGTGGGGGGTGAACATCCTTTGATAAAGGGATTTTGTTGTTAGCGTTTGAGCCACGAAGCACTCGTTGTTGAACTTGGCCATGTCTTCGACGGTGGACAGGATCCCCCCGCTGCCTTTGCAGTGATCCATGGAAATATATGAAGGGAGCTTATACCCTTCCAGCAGGTAATACTCATAGCCATAAGCCCGCTTGGATTCGATCGCGAGGTTGTTGTTGAGCGTGGTATTGCGCATATGGAGAGGAGTGAAGATTTTCTGCTTCAGTAACTCGGCAAAATCCTTCCGGGTCACCTTCTCGCACATGATGGCAAGCAAGTTGTAAGCGATCCCGCTGTATTGAAAGCCCGTGCCGGGCTCGAACTTCAAAGAGGTTTCCTTGACCAACTCCAGGTATTGATCCGAATCGTATATCCAGCGGACCCGCTTTTTGGAAAGATCGGGGATCGCTCCGTGATCCGGGATCCCGGACGTATGCGTCAGCATCTGGTGGATCGTGACCTGATTCTTTCCCGGGCCGTCATATTGAGGAATATAGGTATTGAGGGTTGCATTCAGGTCGATCAAGCCTTCGCCGGCCAGGATCAGCACCATCAAAGCCGTGTACGCTTTGCTGACGGACCCGATCAAGAATTTTGTATCCAGCGTGTTCTTAACGTTCCATTGCCGATCAGCCAAGCCAAACGCCTTCGCGTAGAGGATGACAGTGCCTTTCTTGACCAGAATGGTGCCGTTGAATTGCCCGCTTTTGTAATACGATTCGATAAGCCTATTGATTCTTTGCGAAGCGTTTGCGGCGTGAAGCGGCCACGCGGAAAAGAGCATTATGAAGATTGCCAGAGAAGCAAAAGCGTTATGTCTCATGGCCGTTCGGTTCATAGTTGTCTCCTTATCCTTCCGCAGGCGCGAGCGAAATGACGACCGAGCCCATCTTCGCGCCGCCCTCGGCATAGCGGTGTGCTTCGGCGACCTGCTCCAAAGGAAAGGTCCGATCGACGACGGGCCGGATCTTACCTGCCTCCATCAGCTCCCTTACGAGGATCAAATCTTCCTGCCGCTCGGCGACCAAGGCGCAGATCACTTTCCTCCGGACGGAGACGGACGTTCTCAGCATTTGGAGAAGTTGCTTAGCCTTGAAGCTTACGTAAACCAGGTGCGCTCGCGGCCGGAGAACGCGCAGGCATCGCGCGTAAGAGCTTTTGCCCAGAATGTCGATGACCAGGTCGTAGGTTTCAGGGCGGTCTGCGAAATCCTCACGGTTGTAGTCGATGACCGCGTCCGCGCCCATCGACCTCACATACTCGAGGCGGGCGACGCCGCAGACACCCGTCACGTTGGCCCCAAAGTGGAACTTCGCGAGCCGCACGACGGCGGGACCGATCCCCCCAGACGCGCCGACGACGAGGACGGCTTGACCGGTCCGGAGCCGAAGCTTCCGAAGCAGGCCCAGAGCCATAACGGCCCCATAAGGGCAGGCCGCGGCCTGCTCATAGCTCATGTTCGACGGCTTGGCGGTTACCATGCCGGTCTCAGAGACACAGAGGTACTCCGCGTAGGCGCCCATGCGGGGCCCACGATAGCCGAAGATCTGATCGCCCTTCTTGAAGCGCGTGACCCGCTTGCCGACGGCTTCGACCTCCCCAGCGAATTCGTTTCCGAGGATGTGGATCCGGGGCTTCCAAAAGCCGAAATTCAGCCTCCCGATGAGCCAGAACAGCCACGGCATATGGAACTTCCGCGGGGAGACAGCGGCGAAGTTGCGGACCAGCGTGTCCCCAAAGCCCACGGTCGCCGCTTGAACGCGGACGAGGACATCGTGGTTCCCGGGAACAGGCTTGGCGACTTCGCGCAGTCGGAGGACGTCGGGGGGACCGAATTCGGTGTATACGATAGCTTTCATGGTGTCTGAGCTCATCGGCATGACCTCGCTTTAATGTCGAAGATTTTCGCTCCCGGCTGGGTGCTATATCGGGCCTGTAACTTCTTGATGTGCTCGTAAGCAACCGGCCATTCTTTCCAGAAGGCCTTGTCGCAGGAAGCCAGGCTGCCGCATTGAACGCAGGATTCCATGCCGTGGGCAATGGGGCATGTCCTGACCGCGCACTCGGCCATCCCCACCTTCAGGGGCTTGTCGCCAGGCTTGCAGCCGTAGCAGAAGATCTTATCGGCCTCGAACTCGATGCCGAATCGATTTTTCATTTCCCATTTGTCATAGACGGCTCTCTTCAACTCGGCATCGTTCTCGAGGGTGGCCTTGAAGAGCTCGCACCTTGACTCGCAAAAGGCCTGCGGGATCCCGCAATAAGCCAGCGCTGCCAAGTCGATGGGCTTCTCTTGCCGGGCTAGTGGGACCGCAGTCTGCCTCGCTCGCGAGATCCGGTTCAAGGCCAGCAGGGCGCAACAGGCGCCGCCGCATTTCGCGCATTGCGCGAGAAAACTCCGCCGATTCTGCTTGTGGTTCATGGTATTCTCCTTAAAACGTGGCCGCGATGAGCCTGATCCCGTAGGGGATCATGGCGGCGGCCATCAGAAGGGAAGCGCCGAGATTGATGATCTCCAGCCCGTCCGGCGTGCCCACGAACAGCACCCCGATCAGGAAAAGGATGCTCTCCCAGCAAGGCAGCGCCTGGGCCTGGAGGAGGCCGACGGCCTGAATGGCAAAACCGGCCGGCAAGAGCACGATCCCCCAGAGGAGCCACATCCAGCCCTTTTTGGCGAACATGGCCCGGAGGCCGGGCGTCATGGCCGAGAACTCATCGTCGGGGACCGTGTCCAGGGCGCTCATCGTCAGGCACAGGGCCCCTTTGTCGGCGGCTAGAATAATAGCGCCCAGGACCGCAGGAATCGCGCCCACGAATCCCGCCCAGGCTCCCCGGCCCGCGCTCAGGATCCTCATGAAGTGAAGCGCCGCGACGACGAGGAGCGCGGTATTGAGAAGGACCAAGGCATGTCCCAGTTGCAGGAGCTTGCGCCCCCTCGCCCGCAGCATGATATCCTCGGGCCGGAGCAGCCGCGGCCTCAGGAGACGGGGATGAGAGGCAAAAGCGAATACGAAGACCAGGGGGAAGACGATGAACGCGGCCCCCGTGCCGATCTGTTGAAGTTGAGAGAGGACGTTTGGAAGCATTGTTTTCTCCTGGCTATCATTCTCTTCGAGGGTACCATACGCCCCGGAGCCAGCCCCGGCAATCGGGAAACCGCCTGATCTCGAGAAATCATACCGATTCCCGAGGCCTTCGGCAGCCGCCCGGCCCTTTGTCCGCGGCCCACTTGCCACAGGCGCACCCGTTTGCCTATAATTCCTTTCCCTTGGAGTGGCATACCCGGCCTTGAAGCATTTCAACGTCCTGACCATGGTCCTCATCCTGACCGTCGGGGTCTGGGCCATTGTCGAATTCCGCCAAAGGTCCCGCCTCTCCGCCCAGAGCCGGCTGGGCGGTCTTTGGTTCTTCCTGATCTTCTATAACGCCCTGGCTGTGGTCACTTTTCTCGGCGCCTACGGGCAGAGCAATCTGACCTCGGATCAGTTGGCGGGGCTCTCATTTTGGTTCAGGTTCGTCGAATGGCCGGTCCTGACCGCCCTCGTCTTGGGCGTCCACGTCTCGCTTTACGCGTTCATTTTCCGGCGCCGGGACAGGGGCCTGCCTGCATGGATCGTTCTCTTGACGGGGGTTTTCGCCGCCGGGGCTTTGGCCTGGTATTTCCTGTCCCTGAGTTTTCCGTCCCTTGCGCCCCCGAGGCCGGAGAACACCTTCTGGCTCGTCCTTGTCTGGCCCCCGGGCATCCTCGACATCGTTTTGCTCGGCTGGCTGCTTGTCGGAAGCCGCTGGATTGCCGACGATCCGGGACGGCGGAAGGTCGACGCCGCTTTCGCCTGGCTGTTCCTGGCCCGCTATCCCGTGCACCTGGCCCTGACCGTTTGGAACCCGGCCGGAGCGGAGTTCTGGGCCTTCGCGCTCTCCAAACTCCTCGGCCTATACACGAATCTCGCGCCCCTCATCTGGCTCAAGGCCTTCTTCCTGCCTTGGGCGGGCAGTCTCGGCAAGGTCCTGGGAACGCGATTCGACCTCCCCGCGATCGGGCGGGCACGCGGCCTCTCCGCCCGCGAAATGGAGATCCTCGAGCTCATGATCGACGGCAAGAGCTACAAGGAGATCGAGAGCGCGCTCCATATCTCGATCCACACGGTCAAAAGCCACGTCTACAGCCTCTACCGCAAAATGGACGTCAAGAGCCGCCACCAGCTGATCCATAGGATCGGCGTCTACGGCGGCGGGGACAGGACCTGAGGCACGGACTTCATTCTCCCTCGAATTTTGCCACAAGACTAACAATTTGGGTGGAACATTGACATGGGATGAGGTCCGCGGCGTCCCAAGAAATGGCGTGCCTGAGAGGATTCGAACCTCCGACCTTTGGATCCGGAGTCCAACGCTCTATCCAGCTGAGCTACAGGCACGCAAAGCCCCACGAATATAGCTGAAACCAAACTAAAAGGCAAGGATAGGAGGCTGCTCGCCCTACTTGTTCTCGCGGCCTGAGCTGACGAGCTTCGCCCACTCGTCGCGCAGGGTGACGGTCCGGTTGAAAACCAGGGCCCCGGGCTTGGAGTCCCGCCGGTCGACGCAATAATATCCCATCCGCTCGAACTGCCAGCGGCTCTCGGGTCGCGCATCAGCCAGCCCCGGTTCGAGCTTGGCGCCCCTGACGACCTCGAGCGATTTGGGATTGAGTAGCGATTTCCAATCGGTCCCCTCGGGGACGTCCATCGGGTCGCGGACCGTGAACAGCGTCTCGTAGAGCCGGACCTCGGCCTCGATGGCGTGCGACGCCGACACCCAATGGAGGGTGGCCTTGACCTTGCGCCCGTCGGGGGGCGAGTCCCCTCCCCGGGTCGCCGGATCGTAGGTGCAGCGAAGCTCGGTGACCTCGCCGGTCTTCGGGTCCTTGACGACTTCCTCGCACTTGATGAAGTAGGCGTAGCGCAGCCGGACCTCGCGGCCGGGGGACAACCGGAAGAACTTCTTCGGCGGGTCCTCCATGAAGTCCTCGCGCTCGATCCACAGCTCGCGCGAGAACGGGACCTTGCGCGTCCCGGCCGAGGCGTCCTCGGGGTTGTTGACGGCCTCGAACTCCTCGACCCGTCCCTCGGGGAAGTTCGTGATGACGACCTTGAGGGGCCGCAGCACAGCCATCACCCGCGGCGCCATCCGGTTGAGGTGCTCGCGGACGCACATCTCGAGGAGGGCGGCGTCGACGATGCTGTTGTCCCTGGCGATGCCGATGATGTCGGCGAAGCTGCGGATGGACTCGGGAGTGTAGCCGCGGCGCCGGAACCCCGTCATGGTCGGCATCCGGGGATCGTCCCAGCCCGAGACAAAGCCCCCCTCGACGAGCTCGAGGAGGCGGCGCTTGCTGAGGACGGTGTGGCTGAGGTTGAGGCGGGCGAACTCGATCTGCTGGGGATGGTGGACGCCGAGGCGGTCGAGGAACCAGTCGTACAGGGGCCGGTGGACCTCGAACTCCAGCGTGCAGATCGAGTGCGTGACGCCCTCGATGGAGTCGCTCTGGCCGTGGGCCCAGTCGTAGGTCGGGTAGAGGCACCAGGCGTCGCCGCGCCGGTAGTGGTGCTCGCGCCGGATGCGGTACATGAGCGGATCACGGAGGAGCATGTTCGGGCTGGCCATGTCGATCTTGGCCCGCAGGGTCTTCGCGCCGTCGGGGAACTCGCCGGCCCGCATGCGGCTGAAGAGGTCGAGATTCTCGGTAACAGAGCGGTTCCGGAAGGGGCTGTCCTTGCCGGGCGTGGTGACCGTGCCGCGATACTCGCGGACCTGGTCGACGCTCAGGTCGCAGACATAGGCATCGCCCTGCTTGATGAGCTGGACGGCGAACTCGTACAGCTTCTCGTAATAGTCGGAGGCGTAGTACTCGCGATCCTCCCAGTCGAAGCCCAGCCAGCGGACATCCTCCTTGATGGAGTTGACGTACTCGATGTCCTCGGTCTCGGGATTGGTGTCGTCCATGCGCAGGTTGCACAGGCCGTTGTAGTCGCGGGCCAGCCCGAAGTTCAGGCAGATGGACTTGGCGTGGCCGATGTGGAGGTAGCCGTTGGGCTCGGGCGGGAAACGGGTGTGGACGCGGCTGAAGCGGCCGGTCCTCAGGTGCTCGTCGACGATGTCGCGGATGAAGTTGGACTTGGGCTTGGGGTTGGTCGGCTCATCCATGGGCGGCTCTCCTCAGGCGTTCCACGACGCGGTCCCGGCCGAGCACTTCCATCATCTCGAACAGGCCGGCGCCCTTGGTCCGGCCGCTGACGGCCATCCGGGCCGGGTGGATGACCTGGCCGGCCTTGAGGCCGCGCTCCTCGACGAAGGCCCGGAAGGCGGTCTCGATCGAAGCGTGGTCGAAGGCCGAGAGAGTGGCCAGGCGGTCGGCCAGGGCGGCCAGATATTCGCGGCTCTCGGGTTTCTCGAGGTGCTTGAGGCCCTCGGGTTCGAGGGCATAATCGTCGCGGAAGAAAAGGTCGGTCATGGCCGGGAACTCGCTCAGGGTCTTGATGCGGACCTTGTAGAGGTCGAGGACTTTCGAAAGGCGGTCGTCGGTCGCGGCGGCGGAGTCCTGACCGGCCGCAGCGAGCTGGGCCCGGAGGAGCGGCAGGAGGCGGCTGTTCTCGGCCTTCATGATGTACTCGCCGTTTATCCAACGCAGCTTCTGAAGGTCGAACTTGGCCTGGACGTCGTTCATTTCGGAGATGTCGAACAGGCGGACGATCTCTTCGAGGGGCACGACCTCGCGGCCGTCGCGCGGCATCCAACCGAGGAGGACGAGGTAGTTGGCCAGGGCCTCGGGCAGGAAGCCCTCTTTCTTGTATTCCTCGACCGAGACGCCGCCGTGGCGCTTGGAGAGCTTCGAGCCGTCGGAGCCGAGGATGAGGGGCATGTGGCCGAAGCGCGGCGGCTCGAGGCCGAAGGCCTCGTAGAACAGGATCTGCTTCGGCGTGTTGCTGATGTGGTCGTCCCCCCGGAGGATGTGGGTGATGCCCATGTGGGCGTCGTCGACGACGCAGGAGAAATTGTAGGTCGGCGAGCCATCGGACTTGATCAGGACCTGGTCCTTGATGGCCTCCGTCTCGACGGTGATGCGGCCGTGGACGATGTCGTCGTAGGCGACGGTTCGGGAGGGCGGGACGCGGAAGAGCACGGCGTCGCCGTCGCGGTAGGCCTTGCCGGCGGCGACGAGCTCCTCGGCCTTGGCCCGGTAGACGTCGAAGCGACGGCTCTGGAACAGGGGCTCCTCGTCCCAGTCGAGGCCCAGCCAGCGAAGGTCCTCGAGGATCTCGTCGAGGAAGCGCGATTCGGAGCGCTTAAGGTCGGTGTCCTCGACGCGCAGGAGGAAGCGGCCGCCGGTGTGGCGGGCATGGAGCCAGTTGAAGAGGGCCGTCCGGGCGCTCCCGATGTGGAGGAAGCCGGTCGGGCTGGGAGCGAATCGTACACGAACCATGGTCAACTCTCTCGTCGGCGGATCGGTCGGCTGGCGGCCCTCCCCGGCCGGGGCGGCCGCTTTTCGTCGCGGTATTTATACCATAGGGGGAAAGGGCGGGCAAGGCGGCCAAGAAGGGGTCAAACCTCTCTTTTTGCAGTTTCTGCAAAAAGAGAGGTTTGACCCCTTCTGCGTCGACCACTTCTTGTTTATAATCCTCCCTTGCGACGAAGGAGGAAAGAATGGCGAAACGAACATCCCTGAAGATCGTGTCCCTGATGGCGGCCGTGTTGCTCATGGGGAGCGGCGGGGCGCCGGCCTCCGGGGCCGCGGCCAAGGCCAAGGTCGCCAAGGAGAAGCAGCTCGTCCTCGACTGGCTCAGCCGGCCCGAGGCGGTCGAGAAGTTCGGCCGGATCTCGGACACCATTTGGGAATACGCCGAGCTCGGGCTCCAGGAGTTCGACTCCGCGAAGCTCCTGGCCGACACGCTTGAAGAAGCCGGGTTCACCGTCGTGCGCGGCCTGGCCGGGATGCCGACCTGCTTCGTAGCCACCTACGGCTCGGGAAAGCCGGTCATCGGCTTGCTCGGCGAATATGACGCTCTGCCCATGCTGTCCCAAAAGGGCCGGGTCCCGAAGCAGAATCCGGTCGTCGAGGGGGCCCCGGGCCACGGCTGCGGGCACAACGCGATGTGCACGGCCGCCGTCGCCGCGGCCATCGCCGTCAAGGAGGCCATGGACAAGCATGCCCTCAAGGGGACGATCAAGGTCTTCGGCTCGCCCGCCGAGGAGATCGTCGCCAGCCGGCCCTACATGATCCGGGCCGGGCTGTTCGAGGGTGTGGACGCGGTCATCGACAACCACAGCTCGAGCGGCTTCGGCACGGACTACGGCGTCGGCGGCAACGCCTTGTTCTCGACCATCTTCACCTTCAAGGGCAAGACGGCCCACTCGGCCGGCGCGCCCTGGGTCGGGCGCAGCGCCCTCGACGCCGTCGAGATCATGAACGTGGCCACGAACTACCTGCGCGAGCACCTGCCCCTCACCCACCGCATGCACTACGTCATCCTCGAGGGCGGCGAGGCCCCCAACGTCGTCCCCGACAAGGCCAGCGTCTGGTATTACGTCCGGAACACGGACGAGCGGCTCGAGGACATGTACCGGCGGGTCGTCGATTGCGCCAAGGCCGGGGCCCTGGCCGCGGGCGTCGAGCTGGCCTCGACCCGGGTCATCAGCGCCATCCACCAGCGTCACGCCAACAAGGCCGCCGCCGAGCTGTTCCAGAAGAACATCGAGCTCGTCGGGATGCCGGCCTGGACCGAGGAGGAACAGGCCTTCGCCAAGGCGCTCCAGAAGGAGCTCGGGGTCGAAGAGAAAGGGATGCCCTCAAAAGTCGACGAGCTCCAGGCCCCGACCGGCATGTTCGTCGGCGGCGGGTCGTCCGACGTCGGCGACGTGACCCTGATCGCCCCCACCGCGACCATCACCTTCCCGGGGCTCGTCCCCGGGGCCATCGGCCACCACTGGTCGGCCGTGGCCTCGTTCTACGGTTCGACGGCCTGGAAGGGCCTCAACGCCGGGGCCAAGGCCATCGCCGCCTCGGCCGTCGACCTGCTGACCAAGCCGGAGGAGCTGGCCAAGCTGAGGAAGGAGTTCGAGGACTATTCCAAGAAGCGGCCCTACAAGCCGTTCCTGCCGGACGACGCGACGCCCCCCAACGACCTCAACAAGGAGCTCATGGACAAGTACCGCGGGCTCCTCGAAAAGGCGCTAACCGAAAGATAAAAAGAAGGGGTCAAATCTCCACATTACACTTTTTTTAATAAGTGGAGATTTGACCCCTTCTTGGTTGCTTATTTGTAGACCGGCTTGATCCCCATATTGAAGAACATGAAGGACCACTGGTCCGTCAGGTCCTCGATGGCTTTGCTCAGGTTGCTCGAGCCGTGTCCCGACCGCGTTTCGATGCGGATGAGGACCGGCTTGGCGCAGGCGTGCGCCTCCTGGAGCGTGGCCGCGAACTTGAACGAGTGGGCGGGCACGACCCGGTCGTCGTGGTCGGCGGTCGTGACCATGGTCGCCGGATAGCAGACGCCGCCCTTCAGGTTGTGGAGCGGCGAATAGGCGTAGAGGTAGGCGAAGTCCTTCTCGTTGGCGCTCGAGCCGTACTCGACGGCCCACCCCCAGCCGACCGTGAACTTGTGGTAGCGGAGCATGTCCATAACCCCGACGGCCGGGAAGGCCACGCCGAAGAGCTCCGGCCGCTGGGCCATGACGGCGCCCACGAGCAGCCCGCCGTTCGAGCCGCCGGCGATGGCCAGCCGCCCGGTCGTCGTGTACTTCTCGCGGACAAGATACTCGGCCGCGGCGATGAAGTCGTCGAAGACGTTCTGCTTGTTCTCGAGCATCCCGGCCTTGTGCCAGGTCTCGCCGTATTCGCCCCCGCCCCTCAGGTTGGCCATGGCGTAGACGCCGCCGTTCTCGAGGAGAATGATGTTGGCGGCGCTGAAGGAGGGCGTCATGCTGATGTTGAAGCCCCCGTAGGCGTAGAGAAAAGTCGGGTTCCTGCCGTCAAGCGCAAGGCCCCTCTTGTGGACGATGAACATCGGCACCCTCGTGCCGTCCTTGCTTTCGTAAAAGACCTGCTTGGTCTCGTAGGCCTCGGGATCGAACTTGACCTCGCTCTTGCGGAAGACCTCGGAGACACCCGTGGCCGGGTCGAACTTGTAGATCGTCGGCGGGTAGGTGAACGAAGTGAACGTGTAGAAGAGCGTCGCCTCGTCGCGCTTGCCGCCGAAGCCGCCTGCCGAGCCGAGGGCCGGAAGCTCGATCTCCCGGACCAGCGTCCCGTCGAGCCGGTGCTGGAAGATCTTCGAATTGGCGTCCTTGAGATAATTGCTGAAAAGATAACCGCCGGCCGTCCCGGCCCCGCTGAGGACCTCGGGTTTCTCGGGGATGACGGTCACCCAGTTCTCCTTGGCCGGCTTCCCGGGATCGACCAGGACGACCCGGAAGTTCGGGGCGTCCTCGTTGGTGTGGACCAGGACCTTCCCGTCGACGACCTCGACCGGATAGCTGTCGTAGTCGAAGCCTTTGACGAGGAGCCCTAATTTCGCGTTCTTCTTCGTCAGGTCCTTGATCCAGACCTCCGAACCGCTGGTGCCTTCCGAGAGGATGAGGAAGAGCCATTTCTCGTCCTCTGTCGTTCCGGCGCTGACGTAGCGCAAGGGGTGCTCCTTGTCCTCCCAGACGAGGGTGTCCTTCTCCTGGGGGTCGCCGAGCTTGTGATAGAAGATCTTCTGATACTCGTTCTTGGCGCTGAGCTCCTCGCCCGGCGCCGGCGCGTCATACCCGCTGTAGTAGAAGCCGTCCCCGTGCCAGGCCGCCCCCGAGAACTTGACCCACCGGACGCGGTCCGGAAGCTCGGTCTTCGTGGCGATCTCCATGACCCGGATCTCGGACCAGTCGGAGCCGGCCTCGCCGCGCGAGACGGCGACGAACCGGCTGTCCGCGGACTCGCCCATCAGATAGGCCCGGACCGTGCCGTCGGCCGAGAGCTGGTTGGGATCGAGGAACACCTCGGGCTCCCCGTCCAGGCCCTTCTGGATGTAGGTGACCGACTGGTTCTGGAGCCCGTCGTTCTTGGTGAAGAAGTAATGGTCCCCGACCCGGCGCGGCGAAGAATACCGGGGGTAGTTGAAGATCTCGGTCAGGCGCTCCTTGATCTTGGCCCGATAGGGGATCTTCTCGAGATAGCCGAAGGTCACGGCGTTCTGGGCCTCGACCCAGGCCTTGGTGTCCTCGGCGTTGTCGTCCTCGAGCCAGCGGTAGGGGTCGGCGACCTTGGTGCCGAAGTAATCGTCGACCTGGTCGACCTTCTTCGTTTCGGGGTAGGTCAGCTTGGCCGCCTCCTTCCGGCAGGCCGCGAAGGCCAGGGCAACGGCGAGAATGACCACGATCACGAGCATCTTTTTCATGTCCTCTCCTCGGTCAAAATATCCCCTCTATTCTATCCGAACGAGCCCGGAATTCAATGCCCGCCGCGCTATCCCCTTACGAGCCCCCGCTCACTGGTGTATAATCGGGCCGTGAAGAGGATCGCCGTCCTGACCCGGGACTGCGGCGGCGTCAACGCCGCCATCCGGGCCGTCGTCCGGACGGCGGCCGCGGCCGGCCTCGAGGTCCTCGGCGTCCGCCGAGGCTACGAGGGGCTGATCGACGGCGACTTCACCCCGCTCGACCGCCGCTCGGTCTCCAACATCATCGGCCACGGGGGCACCATCCTCAAGACGTCCCGCTCGGAGCGCTTCTACGAGCGCGGCTTCCAAGAGCAGGCCGCGGCGAACATCCGCCGGGCCGGCGTCGACGGCCTGGTCGTCATCGGCGGCAACGGCTCCCTCGCGGCGGCCCATGTCCTGGCCTCCCAACACGGCCTCCGGGTCGTCGGAGTGCCGGCGACCATCGACAACGACGTCCCCGGCGTCGACAAGTCCCTGGGAGGCGACACGGCCCTCAATGTCGCCCTCGACGCCCTGGACAAGATCCGCGACACGGCCACCAGCATGGAAAGGATCTTCGTCGTCGAGGTCATGGGCCGGAAGTCCGGCTGGCTGGCCATGCAGGTCGCCCTGGCCGGGGGCTGCGAGGAGGTCCTGCTGCCGGAGAAAGACCTGCCCATGGAGACCGTATTCGAGGACATCCGGGCCGGTCACGCCCTCGGAAAGATCAGCTGGATCGTCATTTTGGCCGAGGGCAAGGCCAACGCCCAGGACGTCGCCGCGGCCATCACCGGCGCCACCGGCCTCGAGACCCGCATCGTCGTCCTCGGTCACATCCAGCGGGGGGGAAGCCCGACGGCCGCCGACAGGATCCTGGCCGCCCGGCTGGGGCACGCCGCCGTCGAGGCCCTCCAAGCGGGGCGCGCGGACGGCTGCGTCCATCTCAAGAACGGCGCCATCGAGTTCCTGCCCTTCTCCGAGGCCCCGGAGCGAAAGACGATCGACATCGAAGCCGATTACCGCCTGCTCCGGATCCTATCCTGATCCCGCCATTCCCCGTCCCGCGGACTCATCGCTCCTTCCTCCGGAAAGGGCCTTTCGGCCTGGCCGTCCCCCCAACCGATTTTGGTTGACAGGCCCGCTGAAATCTAATATTTTTAAGTTTCATCATACCTGGACAGGAGGCATATCCATGCGGACCGTCAGACGAACGACCTTGGCATTCGCGATTGCGGCCGGCCTTGTCGGCCTTCTCGCGACCGGCCACCAGGCCATGGCCCAAAAGGCGGCGGCCAAGGCCCAGAAAAAGATCGAGAGCACCGATACCGCCCAGCGCCTGAAATGGTTCGAACAGCATCAGGCCATGAGGGAATCGTCGCCGTTCAAGGACGTCAAGTGGCGCTTCATCGGCCCCTTCGACCTCGGCGGCCGCTGCACGGACGTCGAGGTCCCCAAGGACAGCCGGACCGTCTTCTACGTCGCGGCGGCCACGGGCGGCCTCTGGAAGACCGCGAACGCCGGCACGACCTGGGAGCCGATCTTCGACGACATGCCGTCGCTGTCCTTCGGCGACATCGCCATCTCCGAATCCGACCCGAACATCGTCTGGGTCGGGACGGGCGAGGCCAACATCTTCCGGGCCTCCACGGCCGGCATCGGCGTCTACAAATCGACGGACGCCGGAAAGACCTGGAGCCATATGGGCCTCGAGGCGACCTACACGATCGGCCGCATCCTCATCCACCCGACCAACCCCGACATCGTCTACGTCGCGTCCACCGGCCACGAATGGACCACCAACCCCGACCGCGGCCTCTACAAGACGGCCGACGGCGGCAAGACCTGGCAGAAGATCCTCTATGTCAACGAACGGGTCGGGGTCATCGACGTCGTCATGGACCCCCAGAACCCCGACACCTTGATCGCCTCGAGCTGGAACCGCATCAGGCGCCGCTGGAGCGATCCTGTGCCGGGCGGCGAGGACGGCCTCCACAAGACGACCGACGGCGGCAAGACCTGGAAGCTGCTGACCAACGGGCTCCCCGACACGGCGCTGACCGGCCGCACCGGCCTGGCCCTGTGCGCGTCCAAGCCTCAGGTCGTCTACGCCTTCGTCGATAACCACACCCCCGGCCGCGAGGCCCGGGCCGGCGAGCTCGACTCCTACGGGCGGCCCCGCCAGCGGGGCATCACCGGCGCCGAGATCTACCGCTCCGACGACCAGGGCGAGAGCTGGCGCAAGGCCAATCCGGCGACGGAATACTTCGAGCGCTTCGGCGGCACCTACGGCTGGGTCTTCGGCCAGATCCGGGTCGACCCCAGCGACGAGAACACCGTCTACATCATGGGGCTGGGCCTGGCCAAATCGACCGACGGCGGCAAGACCTTCACCAACCTCTACTGGGAGGGCCTGCACGGCGACCACCACGGACTGTGGATCGACCCCAACGACTCGACCCACCTCATCAACGTCAACGACGGCGGGGCCAACGTCTCCTACGACGGCGGCAAGACGTGGCGGGACTTCCACAAGGGCATCCCGAGCGTCCAGTTCTACAACGTCTCGCTCGACAACTCGACGCCGTTCTGGGCCTACGGGTCGGTCCAGGACCAGGGCTCGTACCGCGGCCAGATCCCGCTCCTCCGGGGCGGGGCCGGGGCCCAGACGGGCCGGCGCGGGATGGCCGCGATGCAGCCCAAGTGGGAGACCGCCCCGGGCGGCGAGGGCACGCTCCACGCCATCGACCCGACCGACCCCAACACCGTCTATTCTTCGTCGTTCTACGGCCGGCTCGAGCGGGCCGAGCTCAAGGACGGGCGGTGGACCGCGACGCGCATCTTCCCCAAGCCCGCCGAGGGCGAGGCGGAACACCGCGGCCAGTGGCTGGCGGGTCTGGCTCTCTCGCCGCACAACCCCCAGGTCGTCTACCACGGCTTCCAATACGTGTATCGGTCCATGAACCGCGGCGACAGCTGGGACCGCATCAGCCCCGACCTGACCTATAACAACCCGGCCCAGCAGGGCAAGTGGCCCTACGCCATCCCCTTCGCCACGATCACGGCCATTGACGAGTCGCCTTTCAAGTTCGGCCTCCTCTACGCCGGGACCGACGACGGCCGGGTCTGGGTGACCCGCAACGGCGGCGAGAATTGGACCGAGGTCACCGCGGGCCTGCCGTTCAACAAGCACGTCTGGAAGATCGTCGCCTCCAAGTACGACGCGGCCACGGCCTACGTCACTCTCGTCGGCCGCCACGACGACGACTTCAACCCCTACATCTTCAAGTCGACCGACTACGGCAAGACCTGGGTGAGCATCGCGGCCAATATCCCCGGAGGGCCGGTCAACGTCGTCCGGGAGGACCCCAAGAAAGCGGGCATCCTCTACGCCGGAACCGACACGGGGGTCTACGTGACCCTGGACGGCGGAAAGAGCTGGAACGTGCTCGGCGTCGGGCTGCCGACGAACTACGTCTGGGACATCGCCATCCATCCCCGGGACAACGCCCTGGTCATCGCCACCAACGGACGGGGGATGTGGATCATCGACGACATCGCCCCCGTGCAGGACGCGCTCAAGTAGAGCCGAGGACGAGGTCGGCGGCCAGGCCGCCCGTCGTGAGAGCAGTGGGCACGCCGCCCAGGAAGAGTTCCGTCGCGGCGTAGGCGCCCACGGCCAGCAGGCCGTCGACCCCGGTCCGCACGAGGAGCTTGCGGGCCATCCCGTCCGGCCCGGACGGGCCCCAGGTCCACCCCGCGATGGAGCCCTCATAGCGGCCGCCCCAGTCCCGGTAGGTCACGGGCGTCGCGGCTTCCATGGTTTCGACGGCTTGGGAAAGTCCCGGACAGGCGCGCTCGGCCGTCCGCACCAGGCGCCCCGCCAGGCGGGCCTTGAGCTCCCGGTAGCCTTCCCGCCGCGTTTTTTCTCCCAGTCTCAGGGGAGCGAAACGGCCGTAGGGAAAGCCCGCTCTGAGGACCAGGGCGGCCCGGCCCGAGGGAACGAGATCGGGGGCCTTCCTTGACCAGTGACAGATCTCGATCTCGCGGTCGTCGAAGTCCTCGAGTTCACGGCCCCCCCCTTTCTTGATCTCCGCCCGGAAGAACAGGTGCTCGGTCTCGAGGGCCGAAAGGTCGACGCGGTCCGGGCGAAGCCCGAGATAGACGCACAGCTCCGAGCCCGTGTAGGGGGTTTCCCGGATGGGCGAAAGGTCGACGAAGGGAATGTCGCCCGCGTCGATGAGCTCCAGGAAAGTCGTCTTGTAATCGGCGTTCGAAACGACCCAGGGGGCCTCCTCGGTTCGGCCGCCCGCGGTGACGACGCCCGCCGCCCGGCCGTTCCGGACGAGGATCCGGCGGACGGCCGCACCGAGGCGGACCTCTCCTCCCCCGGCCCGGATCCGGGCGACAAGAAGGTCGGCCAGGCCGTGGATGCCGCAGGAAGGGAACCAGATGCCTTCCTCGGCCATGATGCGCCACATCAGCCCCAGGTTGAGCAGCGACATGACGGGGCGCCCCGTGCCCATGGAGCCCAGGAAGTTCCTCAGCCGCTCGTCCCGGACCAGCCGGTCGAGCAGCTCCGCGCCCGGCGTCCGGGAGAGCTCGGCCACCCGGAGCATCCGGTCGCCGGCGGTCCCGCCGTCGGGCACGGCCTCCCCTCCCGCGCCCGGGACCAGCCTGAAGCCCGGGTGCCAGCGGTCGAGGTCGCCGGCCGCGGCGCTGATCTCCCTGAGCTCCGCGAAGAAAGCCGCGAGTCCGGCCTTCTCTTCGGGAAACCGGGCGGCCAGCTCGCTTTCGAGACCGGCCAAGGGCTGGGACATGAGCAGGCTCAGCCCTGGCGCCCGCAGCGCGAATCGGCTCTTCGTGAATTCGGGCGGGCTGCCGATGCCGGCCTCGGCCAGCAGCTCCCGGACCCGGCCGGGGAAGCTGAACGACAGCGGCCCCATCGGGAAGGCGTACCCTCCGCGCCGGAAGACGTAGCTCGTCCCTCCGGGAAGGGCTTTCTTGTCGAGGACGACGACCCGCAGGCCCGCCCGGACGAGCTTGGCCGCGGACATCAGCCCGCCGAGCCCGGCCCCGATGACGATGACGTCGTGCATCGGCCCCATCATACCGGAAACCCCTCGCGCCCGCCAACGAGGGCGCGGGGACACGTACCGGAGGTACATGTCCCCTTCCCACCCCGCGAGAGGAACGTCCCGAGCGTCCTGCCCAGGGAAGCGGGCCGCTCATGGCGTACGAAGCCGCGGGCGTGATACAATGCGGGCATGGGAGACGTCGTCAGCCTGATCATGGCCGGAGGCCAGGGCACGCGCCTTTTCCCGCTGACCAAGTTCCGGAGCAAGCCCGCCGTGCCCGTGGCCGGGCGCTTCCGGCTCATCGACATATCGATCTCCAACTGCATCCACTCGGGCGTCTCCAGCATCTTCGTCCTGACCCAGTTCGCCAGCCGCTCCCTCCACCGCCACATCTTCACGACCTACCGGTTCGACGACTTCCACCGGGACTTCATCACCATCCTGTCGGCCCAGCAGACCCTCGAGAGCCGGAACTGGTACCAGGGGACGGCCGACGCGGTCCGGCAGAACCTGTCGGTCATCGACGATCCCAAGGCGCTGATCCTCATCCTGTCGGGCGACCATCTCTATCGCATGGACTACCGCAAGTTCGTCGCCTTCCACAGGGATACCGGAGCGGAGATCAGCATCGCCGTGACCCCGGTCGGGGCCGATCAGGCGCCCGAGTTCGGGGTCATGAAGGTCGACGCGGCGGGGCGGATCACGGAATTCGCCGAGAAGCCCAAGGACCCGGGCGAGATCGCCCGGATGGCGGTCGGCGAAGAGGTCTTCGACCGCTTCGAGACGCCGGCCCGCGGCCGGACCCATCTGGCCTCCATGGGGGTCTATCTCTTCGACCAGGGCGTCCTGCGGGACCTCCTGGCCGGCGCGGGGCACCGGGATTTCGGCCGGGAGGTCATCCCCCACGCCATCCGCGAGCGCCGGGTCTTCGGCCACTTCTTCGACGGCTACTGGGAGGACATCGGGACCATCCCGAGCTTTTTCGAGGCCCACATGGACCTGGCCCGGCCCCTGCCCCGCTTCGACTTCTACGACGAGCAGCGGCCGGTCTTCACCCACGCCCGATTCCTGCCCGGCTCCAAGATCCTGGCTTCCGAGGTCGAGAACTCCATTCTCTGCGAAGGCAGCATCGTCAACCGCTCCCGCATCCGGCAGTCCATCGTCGGCATCCGCTCCCGGATCGGGGAGAACTCCTCGCTCGAGCGGACCGTGATGATGGGCGCCGACTACTTCGAATCGGCCCAGGACCTCGCCCAGAGCCGAGCAGCGGGGATCCCCGACATCGGCATCGGGCGCGACTGCGAGATCCGCAACGCCATCATCGACAAGAACGCCCGCGTCGGCCACGGCGTCAAGCTCGTCAACCGGGGCGGCCTGCGCTCCGAGACCGCCGAGAGCCACGTCATCGTCGAGGGCCTCATCGTCGTCCCCAAGGGCGCCGTCATCCCCGACGGCACCGTCATCTGAGCTGAGGCCGATCCGATCCGGGCCCGAAGATCCGCTCCAGGCACAACCGGAGTTCATCCCGTCGGACACGGTGGTCGCTGGTGGGGTCGCTCCGGTGGACGACTTCGTCCCCGATGAGAAGAAGAAGGTCGGGGACGACCGCGACCTTGAACTTCCGGAACAACAGCTTGCGCCTGTCGAACACGACCGGTTTGTCCCAGCGGTATTTTTCGAGGAAAGCGCGCAGCTCCTCGTAGGGGCCGAGGTGGACCCCGACCACGGCCACCGGCCAGCCGTTTTGCTCGACGGCATATCGCGCCTCGAGAAGCTCGTCAAAGCAGATCGCGCATCCCGTCGAGAAAAAGACGAGCAGGACGGCCCCGCCCGGGGTCGGGACGGCCTCCTCGAGGGAGGCGCAGATCCGGGCCCCGTCGCGGTCGCGCCCGAGGCCCGGCAAAGCCCCGCCCATCCCCGCGGCGAGCAGGAAGGCCAGCGCCGGGCGGATCATCTCGCGACCTCGAAAACACCCAGCTCCCCTTCCTCGTCGAGAGCGTAGATGCGGTCGCCGTCGACCGTGAATCGGTGGATCCGGCGCGGCAGATCGATGACGGCCTGCATCCTTCCGTCGCGGCCGAAGACCGATACGCGGCGGCCGGGGCCGAGGTCCCGGCCGTCGACCGCCTCGGGCTCCAGGAGATAGAGGCGCCCCCGGTCGAAGGCCGACGCCCAGCAGAAGCCGAGGAGGACCTTCGTGGGGCCCTTGAAGGGCAGCCGGACCGGCTTGAAAGCGTACCGCTCGTCCACCGGGACCCCTCCGAGGGCATCCCCTTTGGGCCCGAAGCGAAGCACGGCCCTCTCCTCGCTGCGATAGACGATGAAGAAGCCGTCCGAACCGTCCGGGCAGACGAGGAACATGTTGCGGAAGGTGTCGTAGACCGGATCGCCGAACGACCGGGACGCGAGCCCCTCCCAAAGGAGCGCTCCCGAGGGGTCGAAGAGGCGGAGCATGTTCTCCCGGATCGGGCGGCCGCTCGGGTTGCTCGTGACCAGGATCGTCCCTTCGCCGAGCGCGTAGATCTTGTCCGGCGGGAAGTCGAGCCGGAAGCCGCCCTCCGGCTTCCCTTCCCGATCGAGGATCTGGACGCGAAAGTTGAACTTGTCCGCGACGAAGATCCGCCCGCCGGACACGCAAACCCCCGACGGGAACGAGAACTCCCCGGGGCCGGCGCCTTTGCGGCCGATCGACCGGAGGAAGCTCCCGTCCTCGGCGAACACCTTGATCGCGCATTCCTGGGCGTCGGCGACGAGGATCTCCTTCCCGTCGAACGCCAGGGCCACGGGACGGGCCAGGACGGCGTCGTCCGGCCTCTCGCCTGCCGCGGTCCTTTCGACGGCTTTGAAGCCCGGGACCGGACCGTCGAGGCGCGCTCCTCCCGGCGACACGGCGGCCCAGGACGTCAGGACGCAGACCAGGGCCGGAACGGCGAACATTGTCTTGGTGCGTTTCATTTTCTGGATCCCCCTGCCACGTTCTGAAAAAAAATGGGGGCCCCCGGAAACGAGGGCCCCCGCCCGCTCAAATGCTCAGGTGCAGGATGCACTTGGCCAGCGCGAGGTCGCAGAGCGTCAGGAACAGCGTGACCTGGTACCAGGGCGCGTCGAGATTGAGGGCGTGCTCCCGGCACGTCACATGCTCTTGGAAGCACCCCCCGACCTCCTCGGCGGCGACGCTCGGCGGGAAGAACAGGACGGCGGAGAGAAGAACGAGACCGGCCAGAACCGCGACGATCAGTTTTTTCATTGGGATCTCCTTTCGCTCCCTCTAAAGCAAGCGGCGTGCCAGAGAGAGAAAAAAGGAAGTCCGGTCTAACCGCCTGATCCCACTCGGCTTTCGAGCGGACTCCGGGCGCGCCCGGAAAACGATGTTGACATCGCCCCGCCGGAGACCGCGCTTCGCGTCACTCCCTTTTGACGGCCGTTATTTCAGCAGCGGAATCCTGATCCCTCTTTCTTTGGCGCAGGCGACGGCCTCGGGATAGCCGGCGTCGGCATGGCGCGCGACGCCGAGCCCCGGGTCCGCCGTCAGGACGCGTTCCAGCCGGCGGCCGGTGGCCGGCGTCCCGTCGGCGACGATGACCATGCCGGCGTGGATGGACAGCCCGATGCCCACTCCCCCGCCGTGATGGACGGAGACCCACGACGCGCCGCAGACGGCGTTGAGAAGGGCGTTGAGCACGGGCCAGTCGGCGATGGCGTCGGAGCCGTCCCTCATGCCCTCGGTCTCCCGGTTCGGCGAGGCCACCGACCCCGTGTCGAGATGGTCGCGCCCGATGACGATCGGCGCGCCGATCGTCCCCTTCTTCACGAGACGGTTGATGACCGCCCCGAACCGGGCCCGCTCGCCGTAGCCGAGCCAGCAGATGCGCGCCGGCAGCCCCTGGAACTTGACCTGCTCCCGGGCCTTGCGGATCCAGCGGGCCAGGGCTTCGTCCTCCGGGAACTCCCGGACGACGGCCTCGTCGGTGGCGTAGATGTCCCGCGGCCTTCCCGAAAGCGCCGCCCAGCGGAACGGCCCCTTGCCTTGACAGAAGAGGGGGCGGATATACTCCGGGACGAAGCCCGGGATGTCGAAGGCGTCCGCGACCCCGGCTTTCTGGGCCTGGCCGCGGATATTGTTGCCGTAGTCGAAAGCCCGGGCCCCTCTTTTCCGCAGCTCGAGCATGGCCTCGACGTGGACGGCCATCGACTCGTAGGAGCGGCGGATGTAGTCTTCCGGGTCCTTTATCCTGAGGGCCAGCGCGTCCTCGTAGGGCAGGCCGTGGGGAACGTACCCGCTGAGCTCGTCGTGGGCCGAGGTCTGGTCGGTGAGGATATCCGGCGTCACCCCCCGGCGGACGAACTCCGGGACGACGTCGGCGGCGTTGCCGAGAAGGGCGATGGACAGGGGCCGGCCTTTTTTCATGGCTTCGCGGGCCAGGCCCAGGGCCTCGTCGAGGCTGGCGGTCATCCGGTCGACGTACCGCGTGTCCAGCCGCCTCCGGATGCGGTGGGCATCGACCTCGACGACGATGGCCACGCCGTCGTTCATGGTCACGGCCAGGGGCTGGGCGCCGCCCATGCCCCCCAACCCCGCCGTCAGGGTCAGGGTGCCCCTGAGCGAGCCCCCGAAATGCCGGCGGGCCGCTTCGGCCAGGGTCTCGTACGTCCCCTGGAGGATGCCCTGGGTCCCGATGTAGATCCAGCTCCCGGCCGTCATCTGCCCGTACATCGTCAGGCCCAAGGCTTCCAGGCGGCGGAACTCGTCCCATGTCGCCCACTTGGGCACGATCAGGGCATTGGCGATGAGGACCCGAGGCGCCTCGGGGTGGGTCTTGAAGACCGCGACCGGTTTGCCGGATTGCACGACCAGGGTCTCGTCGTTCTCGAGCGTCTTGAGGCTGGCGACGATGGCCCGGAAAGACTCCCAGTTGCGGGCCGCCTTGCCGGTCCCTCCGTAGACGATCAGCTCGCGGGGGCGCTCCGCGACCTGGGGATCGAGGTTGTTCATCAGCATCCGCAGGGCGCCTTCCTGAGACCAGCCCTTTGTGCGCAGGCGTGCCCCTCGGGGGGCCCGGACCGTCGGGATCGTATCCGTGCTCTTGGGGACCATGGGCGACCTCCTGGCGGAAAATATACCATATCCCCTGAGCCGGATTCAAAAAGTCGGCCGAAAAAAGAGATTGACGCGGTCCCGAAAATCGGTATATTGAAGGTGGCCAAGGTTTCAACTGTCAGGCGGCGAGGGCAATGACCCAGAAACGGATCCTGATAATCAATCCATCTTCCTCGGAGGGCGAACGCCTCGCCCGGCTGGCCCGCAAGTTCGGGCCGGCGTCCGGGGAGACGGCCGAGGGCAAGGCCTGGCGGGAGATCGCGGGAGAGACTGTCGCCGTCGCCGTGATGGACGCGGGGGCCGTCCTGGCCGATCCCCCGGGAACGCGGATCGAGCCCTCGACAGCCGTCCTCTTGACCGCTGCCGACCCGGACCTCCTCGAACGGGCCGCCGGGGGGTTCCCTCCCGGCGTTTTCGTCGACGGCGCCCTGACCTCCCCGGAAGACCCCCGGGAAGAGTCCTTCGCGAGGGCCCTCGGGCGGGCCTGGGACCACGCCCGCCTGAAAGCGGAAGCGGCCGCCCTCAAGCGCTCCCTCCGACAGCAGGAAGCCAAGGTCCAGGATGTCTGCGCGGAGATCCAGGAGATCAAGGGCCTTCTCAACACGCGCTTCCTCCGCGAGATCGAGAAACGGATCGCCATCGAGTCCAAGTACGTCGGGTCCCAGAAGGAGCGGCTGCGGGTCGAAGCCGTGCTCCGGAAGATCTACGGGGCGGACGATGTCAGCAGCCTCCTCGACGTCGTCCCGGACATCCGGGACATCGTCCAGGCCGCGAGCGCCACGGTCTACATCGTCGAGGAGAACGAGACCCTGGGCCGCTACCTCAAACCGCTTGTCTGGGACAGCTCCTTTCTCTCCCATTCGGAATTCTCGAAATACGTCGCCCCCCTCGACGCCCAGGATTTCGCGGCTTCCGTCGCCCGCTTCGGCCACGACGTCAACATCCCCGTCCTCGGGTTCGACCGGAGGCTCAGCCGCCGGTACCAGGAGTTCCTCAGGTCGCCGCTCAAGAGCCTGTTGGGCGTCCCCGTCATGCACGACCGGACGGTCATCGGCGTCGTCGAGGTCTACAACAAGACGGTCGCGGCGAGACCCGGTCCCGACGGCTTCACCCCGGAGGACCAGCGGATCCTGCGCGGCCTCTGCGAGCACATGGCCATCGCCATGACCAAGCTCAACCTCATCCAGTACGACGCCCTGACCGGTCTCCTCCGGCCGGAGCCCTTTTTCGAGAAGGTCCTCCAGAGGGTCAACGCCCTGGGCAAGCGTCGTCGGGAGGAGGGCTTCATGGCCCTGGTCATGGGCGACGTGGACTGGTTCAAGAACTACAACGACAGGAACGGTCACGAGGCGGGCAACAAGCTGCTCCGGGAGCTGGCCGGCATCCTCAAGATCTCCATCCGGGAAGAGGACCTTCTCTGCCGTTACGGGGGAGAGGAGTTCCTCTTCTTCCTGACCGGCGTCAAGAACCGGGACGAGTCCGCCCAGCTCACGGAGCGGATCCGGAAGAACGTCGAGGACTTCTATTTCGAGTTCCAGGAATTCCAGCCCGGGAACAACCTGACCATGTCCTTCGGAGTGACCGTGTTCCCCAGGACGTCGAGCGATCACGCCCTCTCCAAGACCGACCTCAAGCGCCTGGCCGGGGAGGCGGACCTGGCCCTGGCCGAGGCCAAGGGCAAGCGCCGGGCCGATCTGAGGCCGACGGGGGCCGGCCCGGTCACGAAGAACCGTGTCTGCAGCTATCTTGGGGACAAGCCGGACGAGAACAGGAAGCCTTCCCGTCCGCCCGCCCCCGACCGTTCCTTCCGGGAGAAGAGGCGTTACGAGCGGACCCCCGCCTCGACGGTCCTCATGTTCCGCGAGAACGGCGGTTTCAGGATCGCCAAGACCGTCAACATCAGCCTGGGAGGAGTGCGGATCGTTTCGGAAACGAGGCTCCCTCCCGCCAAAACGCTGGACACCATCCTGGTCCTCGAAGACAAGGCCAACCTCATCCGCAGCGACGTCATCTACTCGGAAAAAGCGGAGGGCGAAACGCCGCTCTATTATTCGGGGCTGAGGTTCCGCGAGATGGGCGACTCGGAGATCCGGGGCCTGGAAGACTACCTCTCCCATTTCCAGAAAAGGAGCCTGCCGCTCTCCTGACGGCGGGTTCGGGCGGGCGGGCGGCCCGCTATTCGGCGTCGAGGTCCTGCCGCAGGGACCGAAGGTACGCGATCCGGGGCTCGATCCGGGCCTGGAACGCCTTCCTCATCCCCCCTATCGCTGCCGAGAAAGAGGCGAACTCCTCGGGGTTGCTCCAATTCTCCATGCTCAGACGCTCGAGGAAGCCCCGCAAGGCGTCGGTGCCGAGGATCTCCCGAGTGAAGCTGGGCAGGCCCCAGGCGCTCTTCTCGCACATCTTGATGATCCTCAGGAGCAGCCCTCTCAGCCCCTCCTGCCAGTTGATGAGCTCCTGCTTGATGAAGAACTGGTCCTTGGGCGATTCGGTCAGCCCGAGCTTGAGCGAGAGCCGCCCGGCTTCCTCGAGGGTCTTGTCGGCGGACTCGAACAGCTTTTCCGGGTCGATGATGACCGTCCGGTCTTTCTGGAAATAGTGGATCTCGCCGCTTCCGTTGGCCGGCTCCGTCCGGCGGCAGGCTTCGAGCTCGGCGGCCAGGGCCCCTTCCGTCCCTTCTCCATCTTCTTTCGGCAGGGCGGGTGTTTCGGGAGGGGCGGTTCCCGCGGGGGGTTCCGGGACGTCGGGCCCGGGGCTTTCGGGCGCGGCCGATCCGGCGATGAGGTCCTGGATCTCGGGGATCGAGAAGGAGGCGTCGCCGGTCTCGGCGTCCATCTCGGCCAGGCCGTCCCGGGCGGCCGGCTCGCCGGCCGTCATGCCGAGATCGGCGGCGGCCGATTCGACGGCCAGCAGCTCCTTGATCTTTCTCAGCTTCTCCAGCTCCTGGTCGAGGTCCAGGTCGAGCGGCTTGGGCTCGTCCTCCATGACCTCGGCCACGATCCCAAACCTTTCCCGGAGATCGTTCTTGAGGAAGGCCGCCTTTTCCGAGGTCTTCGTTCTCAGCCCCTCGAGGCGGTCCTGGATCTCGTTGACCTTCTTGATCTCCTCGACCGTGTATCTCGCGAGGCTCTCGATCTCCGCCTGGAAGCGGAGGACCTTGTCGAAGCGCTCCCGGGCCTCGCTCAGAAGTCGGCCGCGCTCCTCCTCGAACTCGCGGACCATGGTCCGGTAGTCGACGAGGACCTCCCGCTCTTTCTGGAATTCCTTCTCGATCTCGTCCTTGCGCCGCAGGGCGGCCTCTCTCTCCCTGTTGATGAGCTCTTCGAGGCCCCTGTCGACGTCGCCGAATTTCTTCTGGAGAAGCCGGTCCAGCTGGCCCTCGACCTCGTCGATGACCCGGGTGGACTCCCTGATAAAATCGCCGTCGTGTTCCATTGACCGCTCCTTAGCCTTGGCGGACATATTATGCTCATTCGGGAAGGCCTCTGTCAAGGGAAGAAATCGGCCTACGGGCCGGCTCCCTGCCGGGGGCCCGGCTTGAATAAGGGAGAGGAAAAGGGTATATAAAGCGGCATGAGCGAAGAGACGCTCCGCCTGGAGGTGAAACGGCTCAAGAAGGAGCTGGCCCTTCATCTCCGCCGGTCCCGCGAGCTCGAAGAGGCCTACGACTCGACCCTGGAGAACTTCATGGCCGCCCTGGACCTCCGGGACGTCGAGACCTACGGCCATTCCAAGACCGTGGCCCGCTACAGTCACGTCCTGGCCGAGGCTCTGGGCATCCGCGATCCGCGGGCGCTCGAGAGCATCCGCAAAGGGGCCCTTCTCCACGACTCGGGGAAAATGGCCATCCCGGATTCCATCCTGAAGAAGCCCGGCGCCCTGACCCCGAAAGAGTGGGAGGTCATCAAGCGGCACCCCGCCATGGGTTACGGGCTGGTCCGCGACGTCAAGCTGGTCCCGGAAGTGGGGAATATCATCCTCTGTCATCACGAACGATTCGACGGCACGGGTTATCCGCGAGGGCTGAAGGGCGAGACCATTCCGCTCGAGGCCCGGATCTTCGCCGTCGCCGACACGCTCGACGCCGTGACCTCCCACCGGCCCTACCGCGCGCCCCGTGACTTCCGCGTCGCCCGGCGGGAGTTGACAGGCCACGCGGGAAGCCAGTTCGACCCCCGGATCGTGGACGCTTTCTGCGGCCTCGATCTGGCCGTCTGGGAGAAGATCCGTTTCGAGACGACCCGGATCCTGCCCCCTCTGGACGATTACCGGGCCCTGGTTCCCGAAAAAGCCCCCGCTTCTTGAAGCCGCCCCGGCGCCGGGCGCTCAGGCCCGCCGGGCGGTGATGACCCGGGGCTTGCCGGCCAGGTCCCAGGCCGTCTCGATCTCGGTCCAGCGCCGCCCGAAGAGCGACAGGACCCGGTCCCGCTGGCCGTCCCCGATCTCGAAGATGAGATAGCCGCCGGGCCGCAGGAACGAGCCGGCCCGGCGCGCCAGGCGCGAGATCATCTCCAGTCCGGAATCCCCGGCCAGCAGGGCCCGGCGCGGCTCGAACTCCCGGACCTCGGCGGGCAGGCTGTCCCATTCCGCGCGCGACACGTAGGGCGGGTTGGACAGGATGAAATCGAACCGGGCCCCCGTGCCCCGGAAGGCCGAGAACAGGTCGCTCTTCAGGAATTCGACCCGCTTGACCTTGTGGGAGGCGGCGTTGCCGCGGGCCACCCGCAGGGCCCGCTCCGAGATGTCGGCGGCCACGACCCGGGCCTGGGGCAATTCCTTGGCCAGGGCGATGGCGATGTTGCCGCTCCCCGTCCCGAGGTCCAAGATGGTCTCCTTCTCGCGCGTGGAAAGCTCGAGGACCTTCTCGACGATGACCTCGGTCTCCGGGCGGGGGACAAGAACGGACGGAGAGACCCTCAAGGGCATGGACCAGAACTCCTTGACGCCCGTCAGGTAAGACAGCGGCACTCCCCTTCTCCTCTTCTCGACCAGGCGGAGGAACGAAGCCTCGGCCCTCGGCGGGCAGGGAGAGTCGGGGGCCGCGAAATATCTCTCCTCGGGGAGAGCGGCGGCTTTGAGCAGCAGGACTTTGGCTTCGAGGCCGGCCTGGGGGCGGCCCTCGAGGAGGGAAACGCCGAGCCGGTAGAGATCGAGGAGGGACTTGGACCCCGGTTCCGGGCGCTTAGCCGGGGTCACCGGACGCGCTCCCGAGGGCCTGCGCCTGGGCCTGGCGGATGAGCTTTTCCAGGATCTCGTCGATCTCCCCGTCCAGGATGGCCTCGACGTTGTGAAAGTTCTCGTTCAAGCGATGGTCCGTGATCCGGGATTGGGGGAAATTGTAGGTCCGGATCTTCTCGCTCCTCTCCCCCGTCCCGACCTGGGACCTGCGGTTCTGGGCGATGGCGTCATGCTGCTCCCTCTGGGCGATATCCATGAGCCGGGAGCGCAGGACCCGGAGCGCCTTTTCCTTGTTCCGGTGCTGGGATTTCTCGTCCTGGCAGGAGACGACCAGGCCCGAGGGCTTGTGCGTGACCCGGATGGCCGTGTAGTTCCGGTTGACGCTCTGCCCGCCCGGTCCCGAAGAGCCGAAGGCCTCGATCTTGAGGTCCTTGGGATCGAGCTTGACGTCGATGTCGTCGGCTTCCGGAAGGACGGCCACCGTGGCGGTCGAGGTGTGGATGCGCCCTGAGGCCTCCGTCCTCGGGACCCTCTGGACGCGATGAACGCCGCTCTCGTACTTCAGGATCGAATAGGCCCCCTTGCCCCGGATGTTCCCGATGGCCTCCTTGAGCCCGCCGATGGGCGAGGTGCTGGTGTCCAAGACCTCGAACTTCCAGCCCTTGTTCTCGGCGAACCGGGAGTACATGCGGAACAGGTCCTGGGCGAAGAGCGAGGCCTCGTCCCCGCCGGCCCCGGCCCGGATCTCGAGGATGACGTTCTTGTCGTCGTAGGGGTCCTTGGGCAGGAGCATGGTGCGCAGCTCGGACTCGAGGGCCCGCTCCCGCTGCTCGAGCTTCTCGGCCTCGGTCTCGGCCATCCCGCGGAGGTCGGGTTCGATCCCGGGGTCGGAGACGAGCTGCCGGACATCGGCCAGGTCCTTGCGGGCTCTCTTGTAATCCTCGAACTTGCGGACGACGGGCTCCAGCTCGGACCGTTCCTTGGCCAGCTCGCGGATCTTCTGGGGGGCGGAGGCCAGGGCGGGGTCGGCGAGCGAGAGCGTCAGGCGGCGGTATTTGTCCTCGATCGCCTGCAGTTCCCGGATCATCAGGCGGATTTTTTGGGCGTCTTGAGGCTCTTCTTGGCTTTCGCGGTCTTGGCGGCCTTGACAGGCTTGGCCGCTTTGGCGGGCTTGGCCTTCGCGGCGGCCTTGGCGCGCTTGATGTCCTCGGCGTCGCCGAATTTCTTCTTGAACTTCTCGACTCGTCCCGCGCTGTCGATGAACTTCTGTTTTCCGGTGAAGAAGGGATGGCACTGGGAGCAGATCTCGACCCGGATCTCCTTCTTCGTGGAGCGGGTCTTGAAGGTGCTCCCGCAGGCGCAGGTCACGACGCATTCCTGGTATTGGGGATGGACGTCTTTCTTCATGGGTCGATCTCCTTGAGCGGGGATTATAGCAGATTTCAAAGGCCGCCGCAAAGCGCCGGGATGTCTTTGGACTTCTGTTCGAATTCCGCCCAGTCCACGGTGAACACCTGGTTCTTCCGGGCCGTTTTGACCGCGTCCCGGTACTCCCGCGAGTCGAAATACGCCTTGAGGGCCCGGCTCAAGGGCAGGACCTGCTCCTCGGCCGTCCACTCGTAGGGGGTTCCGTCCCCCTTTTTCAGGCAGTTCAGATGGACGACCCAGGCCAGCTGCTTGAGAGGCGAGTGGCTGAACAGGCCGCGGATGGCCAGGACCTCCCCTTCCTTGCCCGGATTCCAGAACCGGAAATAGCGCGAGAAGAGCAGGGCGTTGTGGAAATAGGCCGGGAAGGCCAGCAGACAGTCCTTGCGGGCGACCCGGCCCACGTACATGAAAAGATGGAGGACTTTCGGGCCCAGGCTCAGGCCGGGAAGGGCCTGGCCCGGCAGGGGCGTGAAGTGCTCGGAGAACTTCAGGACCGGGTTCTGGAGGGTCAGCCATTCGAAAGCCAGAGCCTTTTGGGGCGGCATGGGCGGCAGGCCTTCCAGGGCGCCTTTCGGGACGAACTCGGCTTCCTTGAGCTTGATGTCGACGATCGTGTTCTCGGGCTTCGCTTCCCGGAGGAAGATCTGCAGTCTTTGGAGGGGATACTCCGACGAGTCGAGCTCGAAGGCCAGAGGCCAGAGGAACCGCTTGCGGGCTTCCTTGAAGAAGCTTCTCTTGTCGAGGACCGCCAGGACCTCCTTCATGGAGTAGCGGCCCAGGAAAAGAGAGCTGCCTTTCTTGACGGCCAGGTCGGAAAAGATCTCCCGTTCTTCGACCAGGGGGGCTTCGGTCCATAAAGGGGTGGCCTTCGTTTTCTTTATCTTCATAGTTCCTCTTCGTTCTCTTCCCCGCCGTAAAAGGACAGGACGTCGTCGCCGAGGGTCACCCGGCGCCGGAGCTTGAAGTCCCCCTCGGCCGGCTTGACCCGGTAATAATGGCGCAGGACGATGAGCCCGCCCGGCTTGAGGAGCTCCCTTTTGCGAAGGACCCTGAGAGGGTTCCTCTCCTCGAGGAGCTTGTAGGGGGGGTCCAGGAAGACGAGATCGAACCGGACGTTCTTCTTGGCCAGGTCGATCGCCGCCCGGTTGAACTCCCGGTGCAGGACGACGGCCTTGTCCTCGGCTTCGCACTTGGCGACGTTGGCCCGGATGACCTTGACGGCCGGGAAGAACTCGTCGACGAAGACGACCCTTTCCGCGCCCCGGCTGAGGGCCTCGAGCCCCACAGAACCCGTGCCGGCGAAGCCGTCGAGGCAGACGCTGCCCTTGAGGCGGTCCCGGACGATGCTGAACAGGGCCCCCTTGACCTTGTCCTGCATGGGCCGGACCGAAAGGCTGGGCACGAGCTTCAGCCGCCGGCCCTTGTAGATGCCGCTGATGACCCGGATCATTCCGTTCTCTCTCCTGCCGCTGTCAATAGATCACGACGAGGCGGCCCGGCTGCGTCCGCAGCTTCTCCACGCCCGGGGGAAGGTCGTACCAGTCCCGAATGCTGGTCGGCTCGGCTCCCTGAAGCCTGGAGACGACGCCGATGATGAGGTCGATGACCGAAGGGGACAGCTTCTGGGTGCCGAGGAACAGGCTGTCCAAGCCGATCCTGATGCGGCCTTCGCGGGCCTCGAACCCGGCCGAGAAGACGAGGTCCTGGCGCTCGGAGAGAAGCCCGCCGGCCGGGCTCCGGCCCAGAACTAGCAGGATCCGCCCTTCGACCTTGTCGTCCGCCAGCAGCTTGAATTCGGCGCTCTTGACGTAGGGCTCTTTCTCCTCGTCCAGGCGGAACGCGATCCAGGCGTTGAACTCCGCTTCGCTGAAGGTCATGGACCTCTGACCCGGGCTCATCCTTCGCGCCTCCGTCTCGATCGTCCGGAGCGCGGCCTGGACCTTTTCGGCCTTGGCCCGGACCTCGGGGCCCAATTCGACGCCCCGGGCGGGCACGAAGAGGAGAACGGCCGCGACGGTCAGCAGGGAATTTATTTTAGCCATGTCGAAAAGTCCGTCTCCATGTTAGCAGAATCACGCTCAAGAGAACAGGAGGCGGCGCCCGGCTCCGCCTCACGGCGGACTTCGCCGGCGACAGAAAAGGGTGGGGATCGAAAGGGCCGGAAAGGAGGGCGGGATCAGTAGTGGGTCAGCGTCCCGTCTTTCTTGGCCTTGCGCAGGGCCAGCCGGAACGCGATCAGGCTGAGGGGCAGCAGAACGGCGTCGAACATCGCCAGCGCGGCGATCGAAGGCAGGATGTCGGCCAAGGCCGCCGAGGCCAGCAGGCTCTTCCTCGTCCCGTTGAGCGCGTGAGTGACAGGCAGCAGGGCCGACACCCAGCGGATCCAGTCCGGAAGGAGAGAGACCGGAAAAACGACCCCGCCGAGCAGCCCGGAGACGCCGCCGAAGATCCAACCGAAAGGGTTGCCCGACTTATAGACGAGAATGAAGCTGGCCGACAGGACGCCGATGCTGAGAAAACAGAGGGCCGTCAGAAAGAGAACGGAGAGAAGGCCCGGGACGTTGACCCGCCCGAGCTCGAGGCCGAAGACGGCCACGGCCAAGCCGATGTGGAGGCCGGTCCGGAGCACCTGGAAGAGAAGGGAATACAGCGACGATCCCAGAAGGACCGTGGGAACGGAGGTCCGGGTCACGAGGAGCGCTTCGAGCGTCCCGGTGACCTGGGCCCCGCGGATGACCGAGGGCAGGCCTTCCTGGAAGATGCCGAGCAGGCTCGAGAAAGCGACGCCCACGACGGCGAAGGCGAAGAAGTCGCCGCCGAAGGGCTCGAGCGAAGGCGCGCCCGGAGGGACGAGCCGGGAGACGAAATAGAACGTCGCCGAGGACAGGAAGATGCCGAAGAGCGAGGAAACGAACGTGAACCTGTAGGTCAGGGCCTCGAGGAAGTCCCGGCGGAGGAAGGCCAGGAGCTTTCCCGCGAACCGGGCTGCCCTGCGCGCGCCGCTCACGGCCCGCCCCCTTGCTCCGGGACCGGGGCCTTCCTTTCCTCGTCCGCCCCGCGTCCCGCGGCCAGGGCGCTTTCGTAAACCTCCCGCAGCGTGCCTGCGGCCCCCCCCGCCAAGGCGGACGGGGACCCCTGGAGCCGGACCCGGCCGCGGTCGATGACCGCGATCTCGTGGGCCATGGAAGCGGCCTCGGCCAGATCGTGGGTCGCCCAAAACACCGTCTTCCCCCTGCGGTCCACGAGCTCCCGCCGCAGAAAGGTTCGGACCTTGTCGGCCGCCAGGGGATCGAGCGAGCGGGTCGGCTCGTCGACGAAGAGAAGGTCGGCGTCGGTCAGCAGGGCCCGGGCGAAAGCCAGCATCTGTCGCATGCCCGTGGAATACGCGTTGAATCTCAGGCCCGCGGCCGCCTCGAGCCCGGTCAGCCGCAGGACCTCGGAGATCTTGGCATCCCGGCCGGGCCCGCGGAGCCCGACCAGGGCCCCGAAAAACTCCAGGTTCTGGCGCCCGGTCAGCCGCCAGTAGAAGCTTCTCTCGTCGTTGATGGCGTAGCCGACGGTGTCTTTGACGAGGCCGGGCCGCCGGACGACGTCATGCCCGTTGACGAGCGCCCGGCCCCCGTCCGGAAGCACGAGCGTCGTCAGGACCTTGATCAACGTCGTCTTCCCCGCCCCGTTCGGACCGAGGAGGCAGAAGGCGCGGCCCCGGCCGACCTGAAGGCTCAAGCCGTCCAGGGCCGTTGTCGTCCGCTTCCGGAAGGGACGGCGGACGATATCCCGGACCCCCCCGAGGACCGGATACCTCTTGACGAGGCTCTCGGCCAGGACCGCCGGCGCGCCGCTCATATTTTGGTCACCATCCGCTTGACGGTCATGAATAGAGGCCGGAAGATCCGCCCGGCATAGCGGCCGTAAACGCCCGGGAAGCGTCCTGTCGCGTCGGGGAATTGGGCCATCCAGGCCCGGGGAGGAAAGAGAATTCCCGACAGGGTGCGCCAGGCCAATACGGGGTCCTTGCGCTCCCACAGGGAAAACAGGGAAGGCATGTAATAGGGCCAGGCGAACGACAAGGTCCGTCCGGCCACGGCTCTCTCGGGCCAGAGGAAACGAAGCCCGGCCCGCGGCCCGGGGCCAGGCCGGAACCCATCGATGAGGCCGCCCGGCAAGGTCCCCGGCCAGAGCGCGTTGACCAGGCGGAGGGCGTGGAACACGGGCGCGCCGGTCCCGGACGCGCGACAGACCGCCCGGATCCGGTCCCAATCCAGTCCTTCCTGCACGGCCAGCTCGGCGATATCCGTCAGCCAGAGGAGCTTATGATAGGAATGCTGTTGGGCGTGGAGGCAGAGATGGCAGAACTCGTGCTCGGGCGAAAGGACGAGAGCCTCGGTCTGCCCGACGGGCGCTCGCCGGGTCGACGTCCACACGTCCTCGGGCGTCGGCCGCGGGAAGTGAAGGCCCGGAAAATTGAAGTGGATCTCCAGGAAGATCCCGTCCTTTTTGAAGTAGGGGGAATACGCCCAATGGAGGGTCGCGTCTTCGGGGTCGAAAAGACGGGCGTCGCCCGAGGCTTCCAGGTAACCGAGCTCCGCGATAACCGTTCTCACGGCCGGCCAATCCGCGGGGTGGACGACGACGTCCACGTCCCAGAACGGCCGGAGGGCGATGTCGGGATAGAGGGTCAGGGCCAGCCGGCTGCCCTTGGTCAGGGCGGCTCTGAGGTCCTGCCTTCGGACGGCCTCCAGGAACGGCTCGAGGCCCCTGTAGATCCGGGAATTGCGGGCCAGATTCAAGAGGTATCCGGCCCGCAGCCCGTCCAGGGCCGCCGCGGGCACGGCGTCCCCGGACGCCTGGAGGTTGCGATAGAGCAGCGGAAGCGCGCCTTCTTCGTTCGCCCGGGCGCGAAGCCGGTCCCAATCCGGTCCGCGGCCGAGGATAGCCGCCGTTTCACGGAGCGCTTCCGGCCCGGGGTCGAGGCGGGAAGCGAGCACGAGAAGACGGTTGACGTCGGAGGAACGCACTTCGGGAGCCCAATCAGGAGCGGGCCGAGGAGCGGGACGCGGCCCGGCTATTTCTTGATCGTGAACGTGGAGATCTCTTCTTCCTTGTAGATCGCGCTCAAGGGGACGGCCCCGGCCACGATGGCGGCGACACCGAGGGGAGCGAGGAAGAAGGGCGGGATGCCCCGCGCGCAGACGACGTAGACGAAATCTCCGGGCACGCAGGCCTTCGACGAGGCGAGCAGGGCCGTCTGGCCCGACAGGACGCGCTTGGCCTTGGCGCCGTAGGCCGTGAGGCCCCGGACGTCCAAGTAGTGATCCGTGACGTCGCCCTTGATGTGGAGCCGGTCCGTCGACTGAAGCAAGCCGATCTCTATCTCGACCTCCACTTGTTTGGTCTGGGCAAGGTATCGGGAGACGCGCCCGATGAACGCTTCTCCCTTGTCCCTCTGCTCCTGGATGACGGCCGCGGCGGCCGCGGCGACGGCCTCCGTCTCATACGGGCTGAGGGCGATCGAGATCTTGGCGGTCTCGCCGGGCTTGACGCCGAAGAAATCCTGCGAATTGTAGCGGCCCCGTTCGGAGCTCACGCCGAGGGCGTAGAGCCCGGCCTCGAGACCTTCGGCCTTGAAAATGCCCAGAGCGTCGGAGACGGAGCTCTCCTCAACGCTCCCCGTGGTCACGTTCTTGATGAAGACGACCGCCCCCGGAACAGGGGTCGATCCGTCCCCCTCGAAAACGAAGCCGATCAGGTTCCCCTTGGCGGGCGTCTGGGAGACCGCCGCCGGCGGGGACAGAATGAGGATCAGGGCCAGACAGACCGCTCCTCCAAGAGATACTTTGGCATCTTTGTTCATAGACGCCTCCTTAGCCGCCTTAATGATATGCGCCTGCCTTGAGGATTGTCAAGCACTTCCCCGGCGGGGCGCTTTGAAGACCTTCGAATTGCGCGCCTATCAAATTTATTTTCAATAATATGAATAAAACCAGGTTCGTCTAGCGGGAGACCTCGCTCAGAACGATCCTGAGCGGACTGAGGGCCTCCCCGACGGCGGCGATCTCGATGGAATTCGGTCCCACCCGGGGCGACGCCGGGAAGGCCAGGGCGCCCTCTTCCAGGAACCCCTCCCGGACGACACGGCCGTTGAAGACCACGGCGACCAAGGGACGGGCCCCGGCTCCGGGGGACTCGAATTCGATCCGCAAGGCCCGCGGCCGGCCGTCGAGGACGAGCTCGACCGTTCTCGCCCCCCCCTTTTCGATGGGTTTTGGATCGAGTTCCACAATGGCGGGCGACAGAAGGGTCCCGATCGTCCGGCGGGCCTCGGCCGCCTTCGGACCGTCGCTCAGGCGCTCGTAGCATCTTTCGATCCCGAGAAGGGCCTCCAGGTCGTTCGGGGCGATCTCCAGGGCCTTGCGGAAAT
>Ga0194126_10000742_pt1 | contig 54986 bp, 39 predicted proteins | sample TA2KigC150mmetaG_FD_148641 | JGI IMG/M metagenome (GOLD analysis project Ga0194126, IMG submission 148641) | Freshwater microbial communities from Lake Tanganyika, Tanzania - TA2015035 Kigoma Deep Cast 150m | ecosystem: Environmental > Aquatic > Freshwater > Lake | place: Tanzania: Lake... | reverse complement strand
GCGCCAGGGATTGACCAGCGCATACTCCTGCTCCCGGCGCTCGACCTTGACGCGCTGGTTGATCGTCAGGTAACATCAATCGTAGCAGCAATGCGCAAAGGGGGTCACGATGTGCCCGGGCCGGCCCCTCTCACATATTCATACGCTTGCCAAAGGGGAATACGTCATAGGGAGCTTGTCTTCCTGGGTGAGAACCATCACAGACCATGGTCTGATACCCTATGTGCCGCCCGGCGCTTGCAGCGGCAATAGGGGGGTCAATCCGGGGGTGACCGCTGGGTTCAAGGCCGCACTCACTGCCGTCATCAATGTGGCCGTCATTCCAGGACTTAGCTCTCCCATCAGTTGAGCAATGAGCTCAGGGCTCAACGACGCGGCCAATCGCGCCTGGACTAGGGAACTCAGCGCCGCCGTCAGTCAGGACGTCAACGCCGTGCTCAGTCCCGCAATCAGCCGGGCGGCGAGTCGCGCAGCGAGTTCCGGCTTGACTTGCGCGTTCAGCCGCGAGTTGAGTCCGGCCTTGAGCCGCGCCTTGAGTCTGCGGTTCAGTTCAGCACTGAGCGCCAGAGTGATCGCCGCAGTTCTGGTGCGAGTGCTTTAGCCCGCAGCCGGTCTCGTGCGTAAGTCCTGTCCCTGCGGAGTCGCCAGTTCGACGGACTCCTCACCCCGACCCTCTCCTCGGGGAGCAGAGGGAGAAGGAAAGGCCCTGATTGCCATCTACATGTAGTGGTGTACCGCTCTCCGACCACAATTCTGCCGGGGAGTGGGCGGCCCACAGGCCGCCTGGGGGGTGGCATCAGCCCATAGGAGAAGTCAAAAGTCAAAAGGTAGAACTCAAAAGCCAACACAAGGAACATCGAACCGAACATCGCCGAGAGCAACAACTTGAGCAACTACTGGCAGAACTTCGTGAGCAACGCGCGGAGCAGCGACTGATAGAGGTTGAGATTGATGTCGAGGTTCAGGTCGAGATGGAGCGAAAGACGCGACTGCTGACGCAAGTGAACACCCGGCGCGCGAAGCTTCGGCCGGTACTTCGTGACGAACAACGCGAAATACTTCGCGAGACACAATCGCGCCTTCAGCGCGAGGTTCCAGTTGCCACGTATCGGGTGCCGGCTGTCGCAGCGGGCTTGGGATACGATCCGGAATCGCCGAGCCGATTCCGGTCATGTCTCCGCCCGGCAAAGCGGGTGTTGGCCGCTAGGGGTTAGGGGCAAGGGGGCCGTGTCGGGTCGACGGTTGACTCGGACCGGACCGGGGTTGCTCAGCGCTGGCGCGAGAGCATGCGGGCTGTCTGTTCGATGCTGGCCTGGCTGCGCGAGCGCGTGCCGCACTCCGGGCAGGACCACCTGTAGCCCAGCCATGCATGAGTCTCGATGACGCCCAGGCCGCACTTCGGGCAGCGCGGCGGCTCTTCGACGTAGATTTCGTCGATGGGCGTGCGCGAGGCCGCGTGGGAGAGGTCGCGGTGGGGCCGGTGAACCAGCTGCCAGACCACGCCATTGTACGTCCGTTGCTCGCGACGGAACCCACCGGGACGCGGAGGTGCTGCAGATGTGGGACGATGGGTGGGGAGTGCGACACCGGGCACAGAAGAGAGGTCTCCACGAGAGGGTTCAGAGGGAGGCCTGTCCGCCTTGCGTGCCCGGCGGATTGCGCGGACTATGAATGCGACTACTAAGTAGGTGATGACCAGCTGGATGATTACCGGTGCCGAGCGGCTGGCCATGGTGTCTACGGCTTCCTTTCGCTGGCTTCGAACTCGGAGCGGAGTATGGCATACATGACGATGTCCTCGCGGGTTCCTCGATTGCTGACATATTGCCGGAGCACTCCTTCCCGCGTCATGCCCAGCTTCTGCATAACGCGGCCGGACGCCGGGTTGCGCGGGAAGTGCCCTGCCTGGATGCGGTCGAGACCGAGAGTGCTGAAGCCAAAGCTCATCATTGCCCGGGCCGCCTCAGTGCAGTAGCCGCGGTTCCAACTCTCCTTCGCGACCATGTATCCGAGTTCACCGCGTCCGTGGTTCTTGTTGACTGACAGGCCCACGGAGCCGATTACCTGCCCGCCGGGCCTCAGCGTGATGGCGAGAATGACGTCGGTACCTTGCCGGAAGCTATCGGCGTGCGTAGAGATCCACTGCTCAGCGGCACCGTCCGGATAGGGATGGGGAATGGCGAGCGTGGTCGAGGCGATCTCCCAGTCATTGCACATCTGCTGAGCGCGTCCTGCGTCGGCGAGCGAGAAGGGCCGCAGCGTGAGTCGGGCAGTCTCGATCACGGGCAGGCCACTGTCCATCTGTCGTCCTCAGGCCTTCTTTGCCACAAAGAGCTGGACACCGGAAACGTAGTCGTAGGGGCGCTTGTCATAGCCGCCGTAGACGTTCACGACCTCGTAGCCGGCACACCTCAAGAGCAGGTGCATCTCTCGGTTGTGAATCCAGCTGAGGGTGAAACTGGCCGGATAGCGCTTCACGGTGCCGTCCGGCTGTATCCTGTCCACATACTGGCAGGCCTCCATAGTCTGTGTTTCCGGATGGCGGTCGGTGATGTTGGTTACGATCATCTCCTTGCCGGTCTCCGGGTCGCGTTCTACCTGTCCGGTGACATGGTGGAGGTTCGCGTTGGCCAGCCAGTCGTGGAAAGGCGCGAAGACGTTGAGCACGAGTCGCCCGTCGTCCGCCAGATACTCGCGTATGCCGGCCAGGCAGGCAAGCTGGTCATCCGTGGTCAGCAGATGCTGGAAAGAGTTGAACGCACAGAAGACCAGCTTGAACTTCTGCGAGAAGCGATAGTCGCGCATATCCGCGCACTTCAGCGCTACTCGGGCCTGCACTTCGCGTGGCTCCTTGTCGAGCTTGGCCTGGAACTTGTCGAGCATCGCTTGGGACATATCGATACCGGTCACTTCGAACCCGGCCCGGGCTATGGGCAGTAGGGCGCGCCCGGTCCCACAGGCCAGTTCGCATACCGGTCCGCCGGTCTCCTTGGCAATACCAAGGTAGAACGGCACGTCCTCCTGCTTGTCGGCATAGAGCACGTCGTAGTAGACCGAATAGGCGTCGTATTCAGGCATGGGTCACCTCACCAGTAGCACCCGATAGGACCTATTGGTCCTATCCGCCCAATCGGTCCGGACAAAGTACACTCCTGCGGGCAGGCGGCCGAGGTCGTTCGCGCCGGTGCGAAGCTGCATCACGCGGCGGCCAGAGGCATCAACCAACTCCGAACGCCGATCGCCGAATGCCGAACTGGGGAGCACCAGGCAGCCGCGTACTACGGTGGCCGCAAGCGCTTGGCGTTCGGCGGTCGGCATTTGGCGTTCCTCAACTCCGGTCGGGACGCCGAACCAGTCGAGGATGAGGCGCAGCAACTGCACGCGGCTGAAGAAGCCCGGCTTGGAGCCGGGACGGTTCACTGCTTCGAATCCGAGGCCCATGAACACGACCCTGCCGCCCGCCGGTATCTGGCGCCGGGTGGACGCGTACCTGACGTTGACCGAGTCGTAGAGGATGAAGCCGGAGGAATTGCCCAGCGGCGAGATGACGTCGCGCGAGGTCTGGTTGCTCGCGCCGTTCCCTCCAGTTGTCGCGGTGCCCGTTACGATCGCTCCCAGGGAATCCTGGCGATTGCCGAACGCGAAGAACCCCGACCAGCCGGATGAGTCGAAGCGGCAGCCGCAGATGCTTTCGAGGAAGGCAGTGCCGCTGAGTTCCTGGGCGATGTTCTGGCCGGTGATGAACAGGTTGGTTCCGGTCTGCGCGTAGCGGGCGAGGCTGTCGCGGTCCGGGACCGGAATCGTCCCGCTACTCGTGTTGCCCGAGTACCAGATGACCGTGTTTGTCCTGAGCCGGTCCAGTACGGTATAGGGGAGAAGCCCGCCTGATGGCCGGTTCCACTGGCACCAGGTAACACCGAGCGTGTCGAGTGTGCTGGTGTAGTAGCTCGCGTAGCGTTCCAGCGTGTCATTGTTCACGATCAGCACGTGCGCGGGCTGAGTCCGCAGGTCGATGGTCGTGTCGCCGCGGATGGCGAAACTCCACGATCGTGCGTAGTAGGGCACCGACGGCTCAATCGACAGCGAGAAGATGCTGTCGATGAGCTTCAGGCTGAATCGGCCGCTGGTGTCCGTGCGAACCGAGTCCCAGACCGAGGTCCTGCTGCCGAGCCGGGCCTTGACCCAGCTCACGATTCCTGCTCCGGACGTCGAGTCAACCAGAGTCCCGGTCACGCGGCAGGTATCGTAGACGCGCAGAGTGAGCCTGGCCGTGTCGTTGAGCGGGTTGTCATCCCCGCTGACGTTCACGCTGAAATGGAACATGCCGCCGGTCTGAGGCACACCGCCGTAGAACACAATCGTATCAGTCTGCAGGAACGGCACACTGTCGACGGCGAAGGTGTCCACCGGAACTCCCTCGAACCGCAAGATGGCCAAGGTAGGGTCTGTGGCATCGCGGCCAACGTTCGCGGCCGGGACGATAACGTCCAGGGGAACGCCGACCACGTGAATGTCGAGCGGGTCCGGGCTGGTGAACTCAAGCAGCGACAGGTCATCGTCATAGGTCGGGGTCACGAATACATCCATACCCATGAAGACGAGGTAGGTCGAAACCCAGGTCTGGTCCTGCGTGACCGGGTCGCTCCACGTCGCCGGTATTCCGCCGTCGTCATCGGTGTCGCGCATCAGCAGCGTATCGGTGAGATAGTGGTGCATCACCCAGTTCAGCGTGTCGTGGCCGAGCTCGGCGGCGGAGCGGTAGGCGTTCGCCAGCCAGATGTTGTGGGAGCAGTTCCACGAGCCGCCAGGATAGAACCCGGGCAAAGACTCGCCGTAGGTCTGGACCCAGAGCTTGCCTGCGGCTGTGTCCTCCTTGCCGACGGTGTGAACCACGCCCCAGAAAGCCGTGCCGCCGCACATCGCCCAGTTCTGAGTTCCGAGCCGGTTCGCGGCGCCGCCCTCGATCCACGACTTGACCCGCTGGCCCCGCGCCAGCGCACTGTCGTGGAGGACCGCATCGCTGCGGGTACGAGCGTAGTCCATCGCCATGCCCGATGACTGGCTGGTCACAAAGTAGTCCAGGGCTGACGTCGGCAGCGGGTTGGCGAGGTAGAAACTGCGGCACGTATCGGCATAGGCAAGGTGGCTCGAATCTCCGTAGGCGCGGCGATACTCGGCTTCGGCCATGAAGCCGAGGCCGCAGTTCCAGATTGCGTACCACGTCTGGCTGGGGACGCCGCCGTGCTCACAATAGGCCGGATGGTTCATCACGTAGGTCCAGGCGCGCTGGATGTTCACCTGGTAGTCGTCCCGACCGGTCAGCTCATACCAGCGCGACCAGATCCAGATGGCCTCCTGCGTGTTGTCGGTTTCGATGATGGTCGGCATGTGTTCGGCCTCGATGATGCCGCCAAAGTCTCCGGAGAGCGAATCCGACACCTGGTAACTGGCGACGAAGTCGCAGGTCAGCTTGATCTGGCGCAGATAGTTGAACCGGCGCGGGCCGTATTGCAGGCTCTCAGGCCGGGGCAACCACTCGGCTTGATACGAACTGTTGAAAGACTCTATCTCATCCTCGGTCCACATCCGCGTGGCGAGTGCGGCCGAAGCAAGGGCAAGAACAGCAAGCAAGACACGTCTGGACATAGGTACCTCCGTCATCACGATACCGGCTCAGTGGGTACAGTCAAGCCGGGGCGACCCGGGAATGCGTATCATTCACTCCGTCAATAGCGGTCAGGTCCCCAAGCCCAAGAGGGAACTCTCGTTCCATTGTCCTGTATCCCGCTTGATGCGCCAATCGCTCCCCTCGATAGTGGATTCCGCGTCACTGCACCAACCCTCAAGCAATACGACAAACTCGAGCCGCAGGAGCGCAAGGTAGGCTACGACGCCGCACTTCGAGTTGTGGAACCTGCCAGCGAAATCGCCGAGTGAATTCAGCGGCCTCACCCCGTATGGCCAGAACTCGCCTTTCGCACAGCACCTGACATACTTCCGGACCTTATTGTATCTCTGATGGAGCGCCTCATGTCGCCCACGTTCCAAGGCGAGGCAGTTCAGGGTGATCTTGTGGATGGCTCGCGCGAACAGCCTCTCGTCGAATTCCCTTGGTTGCGAGAGACTGAGGGATACCTGCGTCACGCCGGGCTGTACTATGGCTGGGCCAAGCTGTATCTGGAAGTAGTCCCTCTCTGGGGAGTAGAATCTTCCGATGCTTCTCCGTACCCTTCCTCTTCGGTCGGGGACTTGATCCAACACGCGACACAGTGCATTCCAGTTGAGAAGCCCGAAGTTCTTGTCCATGTCTGCGAAGTAGTTGTTGCAGTCATCGCATACGTACCCTGCAGGCAACGTCTTGGCGCACCCCAGACTCGCAGGCGCGATGTGCTCGGCAGCGCGTGAGCGCGACGAGTCGCCAAGGCAGTAGATACAGGCTTCAGCCGACATCAGCCGCTAGGGTGCGGAGAAAACGTGAATACGTGACCAGGAGTGCGCGGGCCAGCCGTGTTCCTCTCAGGAGTTCAGATATGGAACCTCCTATTTCCACGGCAGGTGCGGTGTGACGCTTGACTCGACCTTGGGGACTTTCCTTGTCCCGGTCTGCTCCTTGCGTTCCTTCACTACTTGAACCTGGGCGGACTTTCTCTCCATGCGCGGTTCGAGAACGTTGGTGGCAAGGTCTATGTGGACCTTCGGTTTCGATCCACCGAAGAACTCGCCAACCCCCTGCCCGAGGCTCTTCGACCCAGCAGTTATGGTCAGCACGCAAGGCGTCCCAACCCTGACGCCCTCTTTTTTGCCGACCACATTCGCCACACCTGTCGCATACCCAAAGAGCCGAGGGTCGGTTTCACCGCGCCAGTTCGTTCTGCCTTCGTACATCTTGTAGCTGTAGTTCATGCCATCTGGATTCGACACCGCCGATATGACTTCCGCCAGCAAGCCGTATGCGGGGTTCACCAGCGTGAGCGCTCTGCCCATGGTTGTGATGCTGCCTTTTACTTCCTCATTTTTCTGCCTCAGAGCGGCCTCGTTGGAGAACATCGAGTAGGCCAACTCGCCCGTGCTGCCCTCGGGAAGCTCGAATTCCAGCATTTGCGTGCCTTCAAGGACGATGTCCGTGGTCAGGACGGACTGGAGCACCGTCTCGTACGTGGTGTCGGTCCACCGTTTCAGCTCCTGGACAGTGTCATGGAACGCCTTGAAGACCGGTTTCTCGACCCATGTCGTTTCGTACGATGTGTCTGCTCGAAAGGAAGCGTCGAACTCGGCGTACTTCTTCTGCGCCGGGATTCTTGCCGCCGTTATGAAGTATAGGTTCGTTCTGTGGCCAGAGTGATTCTCGATGGAGAGTGTGAAGGCACCACCCTTGTCGGTGTAGTAGAGAATCTCGGGCTTGCACTGCTCATAGACCGATGTGATGATACCTCCGTGCCATTCAGCGAGCACGGCCCTGCCGACGTTGTCGCCCTTTCGCATGAAGAGGTCGCCTAGCCCTCCGAGACATCCGCACGACGAGCCGACTTGGCGCAGACACGAGGCGTCCACCTTCAGGCTATCACCTGGTGCTAGAATGAAATCCTGTGACCAGGAACTGCCTTTCGAAAGCGTCACCTCGGTCTGCAGGAATTGAACCGGCGCGTACGCCAACAGAGCCAAACACAGGGCACTGAACATTCCGTCCTCCTTGAGTCGTACTCAAACAAGAGTCGCTACCTGTCAGCCACGCTCTATGCTATGTTCAGCCGAAGCGGAAGTCAACTGGAGTCCGCGGAAGGGCGCGCAAAGTCGCGCGGCGACGATGTCGAGCGTCCTTGTTCGGCTCTCGTATGCCCTTTCAGGACTGCTTCTGACCCGGTCATTTCACTCGCGACAATCCCAGCGAGGCTCAGTCGGCGGGTCAACGCCGGGCGAGATTTGACCGACTCCGGTCCTCGGCTAAACTCTAGGGTGAAAAGGCGCGCCGGGCGCCGTTTCGTGCTTCTGCGAACCTCTTCCCAGCTACTGGAGGCTCTTGATGTTCTGTATCGTCCGTATTGTCGCTCTGGCTATGGTCGCGGGGCTTGGGACACGGCCCGCAATCGCCAAGCCGATTCCGGTCATGTCCCGCTCTGGTGCGGCGACAGGAACCCTGACCCAGACGTTCGAGTTCAAGCCGGACGACTTCGTCTTCGGCAGGGTGAACGGCTTCGACGTCGTCACGCTGCCCGGCCACTACTCGACGTCCGAGCCGGGTTACCCCAACCTGCCGCTGGCGGTGTACAACGTGGCGATTCCTCCCGACGCCGAGGTGACGGGCGTGGACATAGTCAGCGTCTCGACCGAGGCGCTGGCAGGCGAGTTCAACATCCACCCGAGCCAGCGGCCGGAGATTCTCTCTCAGCCGTCCCGGGCATTCGTGCCGCCCGACGCCCGTGCCTACGCTTCCAGCCGGTCATACCCGGCCGAGATGGTGCGGTTCACCCGGTCAGGGCTGATGGGTGGATATCGCCTCGCCGGCGTCCACGTTTCCCCCCTGCGCTACACGGCAGCGCAGAAGCGGCTTGAACTGGTCACACGTATCAAGGTCGCAGTCCGCTACGAGCGGAACCGGCACGAAGTCCTGAGCCTGGACAAGTCGCAGGTCGACCTGATGGGCCGGAACGTCAGGCCACTGGTCGCGAACCCGGAAGCGGTGGCGAATTGGTCCCCGGCAACGCGCCTCCCGGTCGGGGGCGCCGATGGCAGGCCGACCATGGATTCGCTCTTCGACATGATCGTCATCACCTCCAGCGCGCGCGCGGGCAACTTCCAGCCGTTCGTGAACTGGAAGACCCGGCGCGGCATCAAGACCGTGGTGATGAGGACCGAGTCTATCTACTCCTCCTACTCCGGGCGGGACAACCAGGAGAAGATCCGCAACTGCGTGAAGGATTACTGGCAGAACCACGGGCTCAAGTGGGTACTCATCGGCGGCGACGACGGCATCGTGCCGGTGCGGACCTGCCGGCTGACGGTCGAGGGTACTACCGAAGACATCGCGTCGGACATGTACTATGCAGACCTGCAACACTCCTGGGACTCGAACAACAACGACCTCTTCGGCGAGATGGAGGACTCGGTCGATCTCTTCTATGACGTCCTTATCGGCCGGACGCCCATCGACAATGCCTCCCACGTGGCCACTTTCTTCGCCAAGGACACGATGTTCGAGAAGCACCAGGACACTACCCGGCTGAAGCGGGTGCTCTACGGCTCGACGATGCTCTTCGACCCCTACCACGGCAAGGTCATCAACCACATCATCGCCGACGAGTTCCCGTCCGGCTGGACCCACGCCCACCTCGAGGACCCGAATACGGGCGTCTACGCGGATTCGATGAGCAGCGGGTTCCAACTCGCACACGTCTCCGCGCACGGCAATCCCAGCACTTTCTCGGTGATGGACGACTACGAGGTCGCCGGGCTGACCAACGGGCTGACCAGGCTCAACTTCGTCAACTCGATAGCCTGCATGTCAGGCTGGTTCGACAACGACGAATGCCTGGCCGAGGCCCTGGTCAAAGCCCCGAACGGCGGGTGCGTAGCCTGCATGCTCAACTCGCGCTACGGGTTCGGCTACCCGCCGGCTATCGGGCCGTCGGAACTCCTCGACCTCCAGTTCTATCGATACTTCCTGCAGGGCGCGGCCACCCAGTTCGGCACGCTGGGGATGATGTCCAAGGACTACTTCCGCAGCCTCGCCATGGACCAGGAGGTCTGGCGCTGGTGCGTGTTTGAGTTGAACCTCTTCGGCGACCCGACGCTCCACGTCTGGTCGGAGAAGCCCGGTACCCTGGCTGTGACCAAGCCCGACTCAGTGCCGACCGGGACCCAGGTGGTGCGCATCACGGTCAAGAACGGCAGCACGCCGGTCAAGGGTGCGCTGGTCTGCCTGAGCAAAGGCACCGAGACCTACGCTCGGGGTTGGACCAACTCGCAGGGATGGGTTGACCTACTGGTCGCCCCGACGACCACAGGTAACCTGGACTTGTCGGCCAGCGCGCAGAACTTCTATCCGTACGACGGGCTGGTGCCGGTGCGCGGCAGTTCCAACCGCCCGGCCCTGGTCTTTGCCGGGCTGCGTATCGATGACAGCAACGGCCGGCTCGACCCGGGAGAGACAGTTGACCTGTACGTTTCGGTCAAGAACGAGGGCGCAGTCGCTGCGACCGGGACGAACGCGGTCCTGAGAACGTTCTGCCCGTATGTGACCCGGGTCGATTCGACTTCGAGCTACGGCACCATCGCGGCCGGGGCCACGGTCGAAGGCGACCGGTTCCGGGTTACGGCTTCGGATACGACGCCCCCCGGCACCCTGGCCGAGATGATTGCGGCCTGCACCGCTACGCAAGGCTACTGGGAACCGTTCTTTGAGACCCGCATCGGTGACCTGCCGCCGGCCAGGAAGCTCTGGGCCGACCACGGGAACAACGACATGATCCTCTCCGTCACTTCGCTGGGCTCAATCGGGACGCTCGGGCCGTACAACGAGGGGTCAGGGCTGAAGTACCCGCGCAACGCGCCGTACGGATCGATCTACTTCACCAGTTTCGCCTGCGGCAACGGCCCGAACTACGTAGTTGACCGCTGGTATGGCCACCCCAGTTCGACCTTTCAGGCGGACTGGCGAGCGGTCGACACACTGCACGCGGTGATTCCGCCTCTTACCGGCGGCCAAGAGTACCAGGCAGTGATTGACGACAGCGCCCACGCCACGCCCAAAGGATTGACCGTAGCTCAGTGGTCGGCATCGGTCCCGGACTCCGGCTTCCGTGACTTCGTGGTCCTGACCTATAGAGTCGATAACCTGGGCTCGGCGCCGGTGAACGGCGTCCACGCCGGCATCTTCTCCGACTTCGACGTCAACAACGAGACCTCGAATGACGTCTACACCGACACATTGCGCCGCTTCACCTACATGACTCAGTCGGGGGATTACAACTACGCGGTCGGCATCAAGCTGCTGTCGCCGCAAGTCGCGGCCAATCTGTCGGCAATCGACCACAACGTCTACCTGGTGCCATCCGGAATGATCACCGAGGCGGTGAAAGACAGCTTCCTGCGCGGCGCGATATCGCGGCCCAACTCGAACGGCTCCCGCAACTGGTCCTGTATGGTATCGGCCGGGCCGTTTGATCTTGAGGTGCAGGGCCGGGCATTCGTCGCCTTCGCCTTCGTCGGCGGCAACTCCGAGCAGGAACTGCTCGACCACGCGGATTCGGCCCAGTCCTGGTTCGACCGTTCGGTCGCCGTGTCCGGGCCAGTCAACGTCGGCGACATCATGCGAGTGGGGTTGCAGGCAGCCCCCAGCCTGGTGCGCGACCAGGCGCGGCTTCGCTTCGCTCTGCCGCAGGACGGGCGCATCCGGTTGTCGGTGCTCGACGTGTCTGGCAGGACACTGCGAGTGCTGGCGGATGGCTTCTACCGACGCGGCGCGTACTCGACCACATGGGACGGGCGCTCCGCGGCCGGCGCGACTGCGTCTAACGGCGTATACGTCTACCGGCTCGAGACCAGTGCCGGTACGGCTAACAGCAAGTCAGTGATGTTCAGATAGCCCGGGCCAGGGCCCGGAGGAGAAAGGAAGAGGAAGATGAAGGGAATGCTGAGACTGAGTCTGGTGGCGCTCGTCGTACTCGGCTGCGCTGCCGGCGCCAAGAAGCAGGTCGGCGGCACGAAAGTGACGCCGGTCCAGCAGATGGAATTCACCGACCACGTCTTCTACCACAACATGGGACTGACCTGGGACGGAGACTACTACTACACCATCAACGGGGGCAACACCGAATACTCTAACCTCAACAAGTACGATGAGTCCGGGTCGCTGGAAGAGAGCTACAGCATGGGCGCGGACGGGCGGGCGATTCTCTACAGCCCGGCCGAAGAGCAGCTCTACGTCAAGCCCTACGGCACGTCGCTGGACTTGGCAGACCTCGACCTCGAGTTCACGGTGGAGGACAAGGAGGGCATTTTCTCCGAGGACCAGAGTTCGGTGGCGATGTCTCCCGACGGCGAGAAGCTCTACGAGCTGGAAGACGGTACGGTCACGGTCTTTGATAGCGACGGCGAAGAGGAGACGAGCTTCGAGCTGTCGAGCTACAACTCGACCACGGACCTCGGCTACTCCTATGCGATTGCCGCGTCGGACAAGTTCCTGTTCGTCTGGGCGCCGGACAGCGACACCGACATACTCGTCTACGGCATCGACGGTGAGTACGTCAGCAAGTTCGCGCTGCCCCGGTCCGGGTTCGGGTTCTCACTGTCGTGGGCCAATGACATGCTCTGGATCGCCGAGGATGCCGACGGTGGCTCTGACGGCGCGGACGGGACGTGGTATGGATACCAACTCAAAGGACTGGAGTAGACCGAGTAAGTGGTCTAGTGATCCAGTGATCTAGTGATCAAGTGTCCGTGTCCGCCACCGGAACACTGGACCACATGACCGCTGGACCACTACAGTCTTCGCACCGACGGCGCCAGGACCGATACCGCCGCCAGACTGACTAGTACGGCGCACCCGCCGACGATAGTCGCCGCGGGTGCGCCGAACCTCTGCGCAATCGCCCCGCCCACAAAACTCCCGACCGGGAACATCCCGTTGAACGCCAACATGTAGACGCTCAGGGCCCGGCCGCGGATATGGTTCGGGGCCAGGGTCTGGACCAGCGTGTTGGTGAGCGAGGCGATCGAAGTTTGGCAGAAGCCGATGAGCACGATCACCGGCAGGGCCAGGCGAAAGTCACGTATGAACGAGAATACGATTATCAAGATGCCGAGGCTGAGCGTGCCGAACACGAGAATGCGGCCTTTGTGTTTCGTCCTGCTGACTGTGGCAAGGGTCAGGCCGCCGATGACCGCGCCGATGCCGATGCACGTCATCATCACCCCATAGCCGCGCGCGCCCGCGTGGAAGACGTCCCGGGCAAAGACCGGCATCAGCGGCAGGTAGACGATCCCGAACGAACTGAATACCGCCATCATGATGACGAGCGTCCGGATGTCCCTGTGGCCGCGAACGAACCGCAGCCCGGTCATTATTCGTTGCCCCACCGACTCTGCGGAGCCGTGAGGCTGGGGGGGAGGCAGACGAATCAACCAGAGCGCGACGATGATCGCCAGGAAGCTCGCACTGTTTATCCCGAAGCAGCCGCCCGGCCCGATGGTACCGATGAGTACGCCGGCAATCGACGGGCCGATGATCCGGGCGGAGTTGAACATCGCCGAGTTGAGCGCCACCGCGTTGAGGACGTTCTTCCGCTCCACCAGGTCGGGGATCAGCGACTGGGCAATCGGGGCATTGAGCGTGGCCGCGAACCCGGACAGGCAGGAAAGCACCAGCACGTGGTAGATGGTGAGCACTTTGGTCCAGTAGAGCACGGCCAGCGCCAGCGCGAGCAGCGCCAGCACCGACTGGGTGCCGATCATCAGCTTCCGCTTGTCGAACCGGTCGGCCATGGCCCCGGCCGGCAAAGAGACAATCCAGGCCGGCAGCCAGGCCAGGGTCGAGTTCAGACCGACAAAGAACGGAGAGTTGGTCAACTGCAGTACCAGCCAGCCGGTGGCTATGCTCTGCATCCAGGTGCCGGTAAGGGAAGTGAGGTTGCCGAACCAGTAGAGCCGGTAGTTCCGGTGCGCGAAAGCGGCAAAGGTGGGGGGCAGGGCCGCGCCCGAGGCGCGGGCCACCTCCTCCTCGACTAGCTCGAGCCCGGGCCTGTGGGGACTGCTACCGCTTTCCTTTGAGGAAAACGGTGGCTGTACCCGCGGATCTGTCGGTGGTTGGTTCGGGTCTTTGTCCGGCAAGGCTGTATTCTACAGCCGCGCGTCGCCCTGTAAACCGCAGCGCGAAGCCTCGACGGCTCTGAGCGATGGATTGTCGTCGGTGGCGGCAGGCAGACCGGGCGCTGCTGCCGATGGAATGAAAAGAGAGTCACGCGTAACCCAGTATCACGACAATGTCTATGACCGAGCCGTTTATTGATACCGAGCTACCGTGCTCTCGGCTATCTTAGACGCAGCCGGGTCCGGAATGGTGCGGCCGTGGTCAGTTCGCGGCTATCGGGATTGCCTGCTGATGGGCGGGATGCAAATCGGCGAGGGCGGAGGGCCAACGGCTTCCGGCTAACGGCTGACAGCTTGAGGCGAGTTTCACCCCAACGGGGTGACAGGTGCACGTGCGACGACCAAAGGGAGCGCTGCTCTGCGTCCTCGCAGGGAGCTGTTCGTGTCGGCTCAACACGCCCTTAGGGGTGGAACCCCTAAGGTGCGGGGCTTGGGGTGAAACTGGCTTGGGGCTAACGGGCAGCGCCCGCGACGAGTTCTCCTGGGTGTCCCAAGCGGTGCGGTGGGCCGGACCGGACGGGAAGCTGACCGGTAGGCAAGTCGGGAGACCGACCCGCACGCAATCTGGACTGCTGTCTCAGCGGCAGTCCGGGCCGCAAGCGCCCGGATTCGGTGGAGAGGAACCCCGACTGCAGACCGGCAAACTAAGTCCCCTGCTCTCCGGCACACAATCCCTCGAACTCCCGGTCAGACCGCTCTGGAGACTAGGGACGCAGGACTTTCCGAGACTGCGTTCGCGACTGTCTGAGGAACGATGTACGAAACAACTATGCAAACGACGCGCGGGATACTCCCTCAGGTGCAGGGGTCATTTCGTAGGCTTCAAGCCTAACGCCTTAACCCTCAAGCACATAGGCCCAAGAGCCCGCTCCCGCGCCATTCTACAGCGTTGTAGAATTCGTGAGATTCCCCTTCCCGCCCCGCGTCCGTCCTTACCTCTGACCTCCAGCCGTGTGCTTCTCGCCTCCGGCCTTGGCCGGTCCTGGCTTCCTACTTTCTGCACTCTGGTTTCTGGACCCTGGATTCTGAACTACCGAATCAGCTGTTTTGGCTCTTGCCTTTCGACCCAGCTCGAGCTTCTAGCTTCTAACTTCTCGCTTCGTCCGGGGATCTCCAGTCGCCGCCTAGCCCCGCCGCAGCACGTGGAAGTGACCCTCAGCGCCCCCGGCGTCGACCTTGATTCCGATTTCGACAGCCACGAAGACGTGAAAGCGGGGTCAAACGGCCCCGGAGTTCCCTGCACCCATTCGTTTCGTCTGTTTCGTGGCTTAGTGTCAGTTCTGGGGTCAACGCCGTCCTTGACTACGTACGCAGGCAGCTATAATACTCTCGACCGAGCCGGCCCAAAGCCGCTCAATCCGATCGGGTTGCCGTCGTGTAGTCGGACGCGCGGGAGCGCTTGCGTCGCCACGGTCAAAGGGGTTCTTACGAGTCTTGGGAGGTTTGTTGACCGAACTCAGTCCTGGTACGCAGGTAGTTTGTTGTAGACGGACAGCCGTTCGTCGCTCACCATCGCCGGCTCGCCGCCAAGTTAATCGTTCATTGTTCAGTACCCATCGTTCAGCACTATCCTCCCTGCGGTCGCCCGTTGTTAGCTTGACCGGATGCGTTCTGCTCGTTACGCTTTGCCTTGTCCTATCCCTCTGCGGCTGCAAGAACGGACTCACGCCCGAGAGCATCCGAGCCATCGGGCGCGGCTCAATCCAAGTCAGCTCAACCCCAACCGGCGCGGTAGTCTGGCTCGACGCGGTCGGCACTGGCGAGACCACCGATTGTAGTCTCGATAGTGTGCCTGTCGGCGACCACCAATTGACCCTGAAGCTCGCAGGCAAGCTCGATTGGGGCGAAACGGTGTCGGTCGTTGCTGGTCAGACGGTTGCCGTCGCGTGTCCCCTTCTGCCGCGCGAGGTCGGATTCTGTGACACACTGGGCAATGCCCGCGGAGTGGCGGTGTCTGGCAGCTTTGCCTACGTAGCGAACTCTGCTGTGGACCTGCGTGTCATCGACGTGAGTAGTTCGCAGAGCCCCTATGAGATCGGGTGCTGCATTACGCCGGGCAATGCTCGGGGAGTGGCAGTGTCTGGCAGCTTTGCCTATGTGGCGGACAATACTCGGGGTCTACGCGTCATCGACGTGGGCAATCCGCATGGCCCCTATGAAGCTGGGTACTGTGATACGCCGGGCTACGCCGCGGGGGTGGCGGTGTCTGGCAGCATTGTATGCGTAGCGGACTATGCTGGAGGTCTGCGCGTCATCGACGTGAGTAGTTCGCCGAGCCCCTCTGAGGTCGGGTACTGCGACACACCGGGCTATGCTTCTGGCGTGACGATGTCGGGCAACTTCGCCTACGTGGCGGATGATGCAGAGGGACTTCGCGTCATAGATGTGAGCAATCCGCAGAGCCCCCATGAGGCCGGGCACTGCGACACGCCGGGCAATGCCCGGGGAGTGGCAGCATCCGGCAACTTTGCCTATGTGGCGGACGGCGGTTTGGGTCTGCGCGTCATCGACGTGAGCAATCCGCAGAACCCCTATGAGGCCGGGTACTGTGACACGCCGGGCACTGCCTACGGCGTGGCGGTGTCTGGCGGCTTTGCGTATGTGGCGGACGGCGAAGCAGGCCTGCGCGTCATCGACGTGAGCAATCCGCAGAGTCCGTATGAGGCCGGGTACTGCGAAACGCCGGGCACTGCCCACGGCGTGGCGGTATCAGGCAGCTTCGTTTACGTGGCTGACAACCTAACGGGTCTGCGCGTCATTCAGGTGGCGAGATGAAGACCAAGGCTGTCTATCTGATGCTGCTAGTGCTCGGGTGCGGCTTGGCTGCTGACGTGGACATCGGTGCCGGTTTTGGCGGCGGCTATGCGAACTGGAACGGCTGGGGCGGGTACTCGATCGCCGCCTCGGGTGGGCCGTCGTTTACCTTCGGTCAGTTCGGGCTGGGAGTTGACTTCCTGCTCGGGCAGTCCAAGGTTGCCAAGAATGGAGAGTCCATGGCGTTCTGGAACTTCGGAGGCATGGCCCATGTACGGTACAGCGTTTTCAAGGTCGGTGCCGGGTACGGGTACATACCGGGATTCACGACCGAGGCAGATGGCTACTACTTCGGCACTGGTTCGCCGCTGCTGGCCGCTGGTTTGACCATCCCCATTCGACTGACTGACCGGGTGAGCTTGAAGTTGGATGCCGAGAACGTCTTTCCGCTGAAGCTTGCCAGCTTCTATGATCCGTCGGCGCGGCTTGGCCTTGTCTATCGTATGACCAGGCCGAGGAAGGCCGTCAGACCGGAACCCCCGGCTCCTATCCCATCCAGGAAGGCCGATGAGCAGGTGGCAAACGCTCCCCTGAGGTCTGGACCCAAGCCTTCATTCCCTCCTCGGCTTGAGACCAAACTGGCTTTCGAGGAAGCGGGCCGGCGGAATCAAGCGCTGGACGCAGGTGAGCAAGCCTTCATCGTGGTCGCCGTTGCGAACTCCGGCAAGGGCAGGGCGGATAGCCTGCGCGTCCGAACCGAAGCGATATCTACCATCGAGGGTGTGAGCATTGGCGCAGACGTCATCGTTCCTGCAATCGCGCCGCAGGAGACCGCACGCGTGAAGGTCAGGATAGTGGCGAGCGAGGATGTCCCAGACCAGGAGATTCGCTTTCGCGTGTCGGTCATAGAGCCAGTGTTCGGTGCCGATGCGTTTCCCAGCGTTATCAACATAGTCGCTCGAAGTATCGAGCCACCGGACCTGGTCGTGTACGATATCGCCATCACTGACAACGAGTCCGAGAGCGAGTGGGCGCAGGGCAATGGCAACGGCCAGCTCGAAATCAACGAACAAGTGGAAGTGACCACGATTGTGCAGAACCGCGGAATCGGCACTGCGTATGGCGTGCGCGTTACGGTCACTCCGTCCGACCAGAACGTGCTCTACCAGTCTCCACAGTCGGAAATGAACCTGGGAGATATTCCGGCCGGTGAGTGGCGCACGCTGAAGTACCCTGTCTTCGTCAATGCGCGGTTCCGGGAGGATACGGTGAAGCTCGCGCTGAGCATTGCCGAGCAGAGGCCGAAGTTCAGCCGCGGTGCGTCTGTGAAGATTCCGATGAACACCAAGGTTCAGGCGCCAACCGAGGTGGCGGTCCAGCCAAAAGCCAGACCCGGCGTGGCCACACCGGCAACGCCCCCGTCGCTGACCGACAGCCTTCTGGTCGACATCCCGAGGGGCCCCGCGAATCCGGACGCGTTCGCGGTTGTCGTCGGCGTCTCGAAGTACCGCAGCGTTGCCGCCGTGGAGTATGCGCGGCAGGACGCTGAGGCGATGCGCCGGTATCTGGTCGAGGCATTCGGGTTTCAGGATGCCAACGTCATCGCGTTGGCCGATCCCTCCAAAGGCGATCTGGAGCGCACATTTGGCACTGCCGGGAACCCCGAAGGCCAGCTCTTCAACCTGGTATCTCGGAAGCCGGGCCAGTGCGATGTGTTTGTCTACTACGTCGGACACGGCGCGCCGTCGATCAAGGAGAAGAAGGGCTATCTTGTGCCGGCGGACGCGAGCCCGGACTACATCGAAATCAACGGCTACCCGCTGGATGCGTTCTACGCAAACCTGGGCAAGATGCCGGCGCGGAGTGTCACGGTTGTGCTTGACGCCTGCTTCACGGGCGAGACGCCGGACGTCGCCGGCAAGGTCAGCACTCTCCTGCGCGACGCCAGCCCGCTGGTGATTGCACCGGTTGCAGAAGAATTGCCCCAGAACGCGACCGTCATGACCGCGGCGACAGGCAGCCAGATTGCCTCCTGGTATCCTGAGAAGAAACACAGCCTGTTTACGTACTGGTTCCTGAAGGGCCTGAAGGGCGACGCGGACTCGAACAAGGACGGTTCTATCACTCTGGGCGAAGTAGGCGCCTACGTCCGCAACCAGGTCCCGCCGATTGCAAGACACGTGTACAATCGCGAACAGACGCCCGAGTTCCGGGGCAGCGCAGACGCCGTACTCCTGAAGGTGAAGTGAGCGACAGCACTCCGTGTCCGTCATGCATAGTTCAGCACTCAGCGTCGCCGCCTTCGGTTCCGCTCGTCGCCCGCGCCCTGTTCGGGCGCGAACAGGTTCCCGAAATCCGGGGTAACGCGGCGGGCGAGATCCTGAGGTTCAAGTGACCTCAATAAGCGTGCGAGCCAAGGTTCGAGTGCGCCTGCGCTACGTGTGGACGATCGGCCTTGCTCTGTTGACAAGCGCGGCCCCAGCAGCCGACTTCTTATTTGAGGGCAGCATCGGCTACGCTAGCTGGAATGGCTGGGAAAGGATGGGCTTCGGGCTTTCAGCCGGGCCTACTTGGTACTGGGGGCAGCTCGGATTCGGCCTTGCCGGTTTCTGCTCGCCGGTCGCGGTCCACAGAGGCAACCAGACTATGTCCTTCGTCATGCCCGGCGGCCTGGCCAAGGCACGATTTAGCGTTGTTGAAGCTGGGTTTGGTTATGGCTACGTTCCGAGTGTCCAGGGCGACACGGTCACAAACTCCTTACTTGCCTTGATAGGCCTGACCTACCCAATACGCCTGTCCGACCGAGTGAGTGTGACATTGGGTGCAGAGAACGTCTTTGCGATCGGCCTTGCCAGTTTCTATAATCCGTCAGCCCAATTCGGCCTTGCCTATCGGTTCACGAGACCCAAAGCGGTCAAGAGGTCGGTCCCTCCTGATTCGACCTCGACCGGCGGGGTCAATGGGCCGGTCGCGGGCCCTGCACTTGCGCCGGACACGAAACCGGAACCTATTACCGAGGAGCTGTCCACCGGCCTGCCGCCATTTCTGGAGGCGACTAGGACGTCGTTCGCCGACCGGGAGGCAGATGGTGTGCTCGACGCCATGGAGACGGGCGAGATAACTCTGGCCGTCAAGAACCGCGGCAAGGGCGATGCGCAGGATCTGACCGTTTATGTAGCCCCGATGGAGAACTACGCTGACCTCAAATGTCAGGCCGAGACTAAGGTGCCGACAGTCAAGAAGGGCGACAGCGTGACCGTACGGATACCCGTCAGCGCCGGTGAGCAGGTTGAGACACAGACCGTGAAGCTGCGGATTGACGTGAAGGAGCCGTACTTCGGTGCCGATGCCGACGCGAAGGTGCTTTCGTTCTCGACCCGGCGTCTCTCCCCGCCGGACCTTGTCGTTGCCCAGACCGGCGTGGACGACGACGAAGAGGGCCAGAGCATGGGCAACTCGAACGGCACCATCGAGCCCGGTGAGACCTTCGAGCTGGCCGCGATTGTCCAGAACAAGGGCACGGGCAACGCCGATGACGTGCGTGTGACATTCCGCGAGCCGTCGGACAAGAACGTGATGCTCGTCGGCACCAGCGATACCGCTGTCGGCTCCATAGCTGCGGGCGACTGGAAGAAGGTTGTGGTCCCGGTATACGTGAACAAGCGGATTGAAAAGCAGTCATTCGACCTGCCGGTCGCCATCACCGAACGCAGACCGCGGTTCAGCCGTACCGACACCATCAGTCTGAGTCTGAACAAGCAGATGAAGCGGCCGGATGAGATCTCAGTCGCCATGCCGGCAACTGAGCAGAAGTCCGAAGCTCAGCCTCTGCCCGAGCTGACAGCGGACGTGGACGTAGCCGTGCCCTTTGGCGCGGCGGTAAATGCCAATGCCGTGGCGGTCATCGTGGCCGGGTATGAGTACGACAAGGTGCCGAGGGTTGACTACGCGGCGCGGGACGCGGCCGTACTGCGGCAATACCTGCTGAAGACGCTTGGGTTCAAGGAAGAGAACTTCATATCGCTCCGCAACCCGAGCAAAGCTGACTTCGAGCGGGTCTTCGGCATCAAGGGCAATGCTCAGGGCCAGCTCTACAACTATGTGCGCAAGGGCGAGTCGGACGTGTTTGTCTACTACACCGGTCACGGTGCGCCGGATTTGAAGACAAGAGAGGCGTTCCTGGTCCCTGCCGACGCTGACCCGTCGTACATCAACCTGCAGGGCTACCCTCTGAGCACGTTCTTCGAGAACCTGGCCCAGATACCGGCGAAGAGCGTCACGGTCGTGCTCGATGCTTGCTTCTCCGGTGCCTACGACCAGGGCCTGATCGTCCAGCAAGCCTCGCCCTTGGTGCCCAAGGTGGCGGACGAGAAGGGCAAATTGCCCGACGGCGTCATCATGGCCTCGGCTTCAGGCGATCAAGTCTCTTCCTGGTACGCGGACAAGAAGCACAGCCTTTTCACCTACTGGTTCCTGAAAGGGCTTCAGGGCGCAGCCGACAAGAACGGCGACAAGACCATCACCATGGGCGAGATGAAGCTGTATCTTTCCGAGAACGTCTCCTACTGGGCGCAGCGTCTGCACAACCGGATTCAGACGCCAACGTTCTCGGGGGACGAGAACCGCGCCCTGGCAAGGCTCAAGTGAACCGCCAAGAACGCCAAGTCCGCCAAGATTCCCTCGCATCTTGCGGGAGAGACCTGGGTGCTGGCGAGGCAGAGGTGAGCAGACTCTTTCCTGCCTTCTGTACCTTTGCATCCGATGGTCGGCGCGCATCTCACCGATTTAACTGGCAGAGCGGAGAACATGACTAGTGATTGCTGTCTGAAGAGTCGAGTGTCGAAGGCGATCGCGCCGTATCGCCTTGCCGCAGTTTTCGGCGGGTTGCTTGCCGTGTTGCTCGCGGGCTGCGGGCCGAGTTTGCATGTCGTCCGGTACACGCCATCTCCGGTCCCTGGCTTGGCTGTCACGGCGCCCACTTCGATAGACGTGGAACTGACCAGTCCCGGCGCGGGCAGGCCGCGCTGGTGGGAGGAGGAAGACAGGGCCGCTCAGACAGCCGCGCTGAAAGCACAGGCCAACGGGCTCGACATGACCAGCGTCAAGCGGGCGATAGCTGCGGACTTGTCGTCTACCGTCTTTGTCAATGCCGTAGACTCCGGTCAGGCCCTGTCGGTCAAGGTCGGTATCTCAGGTCTGGATTACCGCTGGAACCCGACAGGACCGCTCCTGTTGGGGGTCGGCGTCGGGTTGCCAACATTCGTCATAGGCGAGGTCATAGGTCTAAATGCCTCGAATTCTGGAAACACCGAGCTGGCGAGAACAGGCTGGACCATTTTCGGGGCGGGGCTGCTTACCACCCTGTCCGCAAGTTTGCTTCCCATCGGCAGAGTGAACGCGAGAGCACATGCCGACATGGTCATTTCTGACAAGGAAGGGAAACAGATAGCCAAGTACTCCTCAGACCCGGTTGTCAGCGGCGGCTATTCCCCGTCGGGGGCCAGGTCAGCCTGGAACACGCTCTTCGCACGGGGGATGGACCAGCTTAAGGCGCAACTCGCGTGCGACAAGGTCACGCTCTCTGCAATCGCAGCCGGTCGTGACCTCGTCGGCCGGCAACAGCCGCGCCTCACGTGTCGCGCCAAGGTCACCGATACCGACGGAGACGGCATGCTCTCAGGAGGGGAGCGTGTTATTCTGACCGCGGAAGTGGCCAATCTCGGTGATGGTGTGGCTGAGGGTGTGGCAGCCAGGCTGACAGGCACGAGTAAGGCGCTGCAGTACCTGGGCACGAGCCGAACCATTGGCGACATTGGACCGGGCGAGACAAAGGAAGCGAAGTTCGACGCGACGCTGCCCAATCGGATTGATGCAGACAATGGCAACATCATCATCCACGTGTCGGAGGCGAACGGGTTTGATGCCCTGGAAGAGAAGGAGCTGATTGTCGCCATGCAGCCGGCCAAGGTGACGCGCGAGACCCAGGTCGTTTCGACCTTAGTTGACGTGGACGCGCCGCTGGAGCCTTCGTCGTTCAAGCGCGACGATGCGTACGCCGTGGTTGTCGGGATCAGCGGCTATCGGTCGCAGGCCCTGCCCAAGGTCACCTATGCGCGGAAGGACGCCGAGGCGATGAAGGACTACCTTACGAGCGTCTGCGGGTTCAAAGAAGGCAACATCAAGCTGCTGGTCGATGACGGCGCAGCACTAAGCGACCTGACCGCATACTGCGAGGAGTGGCTGGCGAGGAACGTACGCAAGGGCTCGTTCGTGTTCGTCTACTTCGCCGGGCACGGCACGCCCAGCCCGGACAAAGGCGAGGCGTACATCGTGCCCTACGACGGCGAGCCGGGTTTCATCTCCAAGCTGTACCCGCTGTCCCGGTTGTATTCGAGCCTTGCCTCGTTGCCGACGGACCAGGTTGTTGTTGCCTTGGATGCCTGCTTCTCCGGCGCGGGTGGACGCTCCGTGATGGAGCAGGGCAAGCGGCCGCTCGTGGCGGTTGACCTTGAGAAGGAAACGCAGAAGCTCGGCAACGTGGCAGTCCTTGCCGCTTCGGCAGGCAACGAGATAAGCCAGGACTTCGATGCAAAACGGCATGGCCTCTTTACTTACTTCCTGCTCAAAGGCCTTCGCGGCGAAGCTGATGCCGACCGTGACGGCTGGGTCACGCTCGTTGAGCTTTACAGCTACGCCAAGCCGAAGGTTGCTGACGAGTCGCAACGGCTGGGGTATATTCAGTCGCCGCAACTTCTCCCACAACCGACCGGAGCGAGGGCCGACGTGCGATTGGCGAGGGTTAGATGAGCTTCCCGCATACAAGACTCGGCAATCGGTATCGTCTCAAGGGCGAGGTCACTTTGAGCGTGCAATCCTTAGCCATTTCCCCGAAAGCTAGATGTCTTCTCTACAGGTGAGAGATACTCGGATGCGGCGACGAGATATGCGGATCGGATGGTTGGCACCGGCGTTGTGTGCGCTCCTGCTGGGGCATGCCGACGGGGCGGACGTCGGTAAGGTGCTGACCAAAGGCTGGTACGACCTCAGCCTGGTTAAGGGTTCGGTAGGCTATAATGCCACGCTGGAATGCTTGAGCCTGAACGTTGGCCTACCACAACCGTACGGGTTTGGAATTGGACTCACCGGCTTCGGCGGTGTGATGCCTGTCACAGCGGACGAAACCGTCTTTCAGGCTGGCGGGCCGATGCTGCACCTGTGGTGGATTCCCTGGATTCACTGGGTAGAACCCGGCTTCATCGGAAATGCATCGCCCGTAGGCGGGCCGAATGCGTATCTCCGATACTCAATCTTGCCGATCAGTCTGGGCGAGCTGCTGCCCTCCAGTGAACTGACGGCCGGGGTGGAGATGCGGCTGAATTGGTACATAAGCCTTGGCGTTGAGGTGGGGCATGCCTGGAGCTTGCGAAGTGGTCAGACTCCCGGAAGCGCTTTCTACGCTGGGTTCTCGCTCGGAGCGCTCAGATACCTTGGTCCGATAGGCTACCGTCGTTCCCGCGGGGCTCGTTTGGACGTAGCAGCGCAGCTGCAGGACGAAGATGGAAATGGTGTGCTCACAGGAGATGAACGTAGTGCAATCGCACTGCTCATCCGCAACTTGGGTGATGGCCCAGCAAGAGACGTGGTTGTTACTACCAGACTCAGTGGTGAGGCAGGCGCACTTGTGGGCGTCAGCCCGGTTGGCGTCATCGGCAACGTCACTGAAGGCGCGACCAGGTCGGTCACTTCCCCTATCGCGGTCTTGGGTGACCTCCCGCGAGGCAACTTGACTCTGGAAGTTGTCTGTGACTACAAGACCGAATGGGGTGAGTCGCGCCAAGAGCGAGCAGCACTCGCGATGCGAACGGCACCATCCGTCGGAATGGTCAAAGTCGCACTCAGCGCGGTTCCTTCGCAGGGGCTGCCAGACTGGATTGCGGTTACCCCGTTGGAACATGCTGACTACCAAGCTAGCTTTGCTGCGGGCGCGGTCACCATTCTCAATCTGAACACCGGTGAGCGAGTATCGCAGTCGGTCACTTCTGCGGCAGGGGCCCAGCAGTACGTTAGGCAGTACTTCCTTGGTTGGGACAAGGCGAAACCACAGATTACGCTTTCGTCATCCGGCGGTACGGTCAACACGGAGGCGGTCAAGCTGAAGGTGCGGTTCTCAGACGACCGCAAGCTGGACGGGATGAAGCTCTATCTGAACGGCAAGGAACACGACGCTGAGCAGTTCTCCGAGCGGACTGAGACGGAGCGCGATTTCACGCTTCCCCTCTTGATGGGTGACAATACAGTTGGGGTCACCGTGACCGACTGGGTAGGCAAGTCCGCGGAAAAGTCAATCAGCTTCATTCGAATTCGCGGAGGCACCGGTACGTACGAAACCGGCCCGCTGCCGGCAGGCGAAGCTCCGCCGAGCTTAGCCCTGGATGCCGCGCCTTTGGACGGCAACAACACAATCGTCGGCGGACGTGAGGAGGGTGTGAAGGTAACGGTGACGAACAATGGCAAGGGTGTTGCCAAGTGGGTGCGCGTTGTGCTTGAAGGCGACGAGTATCTGACCCGGCAGTGGGGTAGCGAGAGGAACCTCGAAGACATCAAGCCGGGCGAGAGCAAGACCGCGACGTTCAGCCTGCTGATGCCGACCGACCTTGAGCGCAGGCAGGCAAAGCTGCGGGTCGTAGTGAAAGAGGGGCGCGGCTACTCGCCAACAGAAGTACCGGAACTGACGCTGAATCTGGTCCCGGCAGAGAAGACGGCGACGCAGGTTGAGGTCGTCGAGGACGTAGACCACGGAGTCCCCGAGTTCGGAATCTCGCGGCCAACCGGAAATGCCTTGGTGGTCGGGCTCTCCAAGTACCTGAGCGTGACAGCACCGAAGTACGCCCGAAGTGACGCGTCAGCATTCACTCAGTATGCAAGCCGAGCCATGGGCATCGGCAAGGTCGAGTCGCTCTTCGACGAGCGCGCGACGGGAAGCGTACTGCGAGCGAAGCTGACTGACTGGCTGAAGAAGAAGCACGGGTTCAAGGTCATCTACTTTGCCGGGCACGGCGTGCCTGACCCGGAGAATCCCCGCAACGGCGGCGTCTGCGTCCTGCCTTACGACGGCGACCCGGAGTTGAAGTCAACGTTGATACCTGTTTCTGACTTGGCCGAACTCGGCGCCAACCCGGATGATACGGTGGTCGTTTTCATCGACGCCTGCTACTCAGGTGAAGGGCGCACAGTGCAACTGGCCTCCCGTCCGTTGGTGGTAGCGGAGGTGCCGGAGACCAAGGCGATAACCTTTGCCGCTGCCGAAGGCAACCAGCCTTCGAAGGAGTTCGAGAAAGCACAGCATGGGTATTTCACGTACTACACGCTCCTCGGCCTGAAGGGCAAGGCAGATGCGAACGGCGACGGCTGGGTAACCACGACCGAGCTGTACAACTATGTAAGGAAGAACGTCTCCGACGCGACGAACGAGGTGCAGGTGCCGGTCTTGAGGCCCGCGAGGGAGATAAGGCTGGGGAAGGTGCGATAGGAAGTGATGAGCGCGGAGTGGGGAGAACGCTGAATGATGAGTTCTGAATGTGGCGCTAGGTCAGCGGCGATGAGAAAGGAGCGCGAATGAGTCGTTTTCGGCACTTGGTTCTGTTGGCGTCACTGCTGGTTGTCGGCACCGCGTTCGCACAGCCGGCGGAGCCGCGTCTGACCGAGGCTGAGGATTTCCGGCTGAAGGATCTCAACGGCGCGGTGGTAAGCCTGGATGACTATCTCGACCAAGGGCTGGCCTATGTGGTGTTCTGGAACCTGCAAAGCGCGGCGGGCATCGCCGAGCTGGACGCAGTCGCGTCGTTGCACAACACCTACCGGGACAACGGCGCCCAGGTCGTAGCCATCTCGACCGATGGCGCGACAGATGAGGCAAGGGTCAAGGCACTGGCGCGCGAGAAGCAGTGGCCCTTCCTCGTGCTGCTCGACCAGCAGAAGCAGACCATGAACAAGTACCTGGTTCGGTCGATCCCGACCGCTTACCTCATCGGCAACAAGGACGGAGAGATTCTCCACTGCGTCGTCGGCTTCAAGCCCGCCGACCTGCAGAAGGTAGAGGAGGAGCTGCGCGAGGCCTTGCCCGGGCTCGTACGCACCAACCGCGGGCTGGTGGCGGACTCCACCCTGGTGACCGAGGCTGAGGACTTCTTTCTGAGGGACGTGAACGGCATCATGGTCGAGATGCGCGACCTGCTCAAGCAGAGCCTGCTGCTCATAGTGTTCTGGAACACGACCGACTCGGGCGGCATCGCCGCGCTGGACGCCCTGTCGCCTCTGCATGACGCGTTCCGTGACCACGGGGCACGGGTCGTTGCCATCTCGACCGACGGCCCAGGTGATGCGGGAGCAGTCAAGGCCCTGGCCCGCGGCCGGAAGTGGCCTTTCTACGTGCTGCTGGACCCTGAGGCCAAGGTCAGTCAGAAGTACAAGGTCAGCGTCTGCCCGACCGCGTTCCTGGTTGGGAACGAGGACGGAGACATCACGTACACCCACCTCGGTTTCAAGCCCGGTGAAGAGCGGCAGATCGAGGCCGAGTTCCGCCGGCTGCTTCCCGGCCTTCCGGCGGTGCAGTACGCGGCGCCGGCTCCGGTCGCCACAGCGCCGACACCCGGACCGCCTAAGAGCCAGACAGCGGCCCCGGCGCCGGACAGCCTCACAATCGGGCTTGTCGGCGCCCCACCTGCGCCGGACGCGGTGGGAGTGGTCATCAGCGTCAGTCAATACCAGGACGTGCCCGGTGTGGAGTTCGCGGCGGAAGACGGGCGGGCCGTGAAGGAGTATCTGGTCAGGGCGTTCGGGTATGACGAGCGGAACATCATCTACCTGGAGAATCCCACCAAGGCTGACCTGGAGATGGTATTCGGGGTTCGGGGCAAGCCGGAAGCCCAGTTGTTCAAGTGGGTGAAACCGGGCAAGTCGGACGTGTTCGTTTACTATACCGGGCACGGCGCGCCGGACCTGAAGACGAAGGAAGCCTACCTCGTGCCGGCGGATGCCAACCCGTCCTACGTCGAGTTTCAGGGCTACCCGCTCAGCACGTTCTATGACAATCTGTCCAAGGTTCCGGCCCGGAGCATGACGGTCGTGCTGGAGGCGTGTTTCTCGGGCGCTTTCGAGAAGGGGATGCTGATTCAGAACGCCTCGCCGCTGGTCGTCGCCGTCGAGCCGGAAGCGAAGGAAGTGCCGGACAACGTTGTTCTCATGGCGTCGTCATCGGGCAGCCAGGTGTCGTCATGGTACCCGGAGAAGCGGCACAGCCTGTTCACCTACTACCTGCTGGATGGGCTCAGGGGCAAGGCCGACGCGGACAGAGACAAGGTAGTTACCGTGGCCGAGTTGCAGAAGTACGTTGGCGACAACGTCTCCTACCTGGCGGGCCGGCTGCATAATCGGGACCAGACGCCGGTGGTTCGCGGATCGTCCACTCGCGAAGTCCTGAGGCTGAGGTGACACGTGAAGTGGTCTAGTGGTCGAGTGGTCCTGTGGTCCAGCGTGCGACGGGGAGCAGCTACTGCCTGTCTGGCAGCCTTGGCGAGTGCCTTGATACTCTGCGCTCCGAGGGCGGCAGTACGATCGGGTCCCGGCGCGGCTCCGGGGCCGACGTGCACGTTGGAGGCAGGCATGGTCGAGATGGCACGGCAGGTGATGAGCCGTTTGCCGGATACGGCCAGCGTCGTGGTTCTGAACTTCACGCCGGTCGCCAGCCAGCATGAGTCACGCCTGGGTGCTTATCTGGCAGAGAGGTTCGGGGCGGCGCTCAAGGCCAGAGGTGGGACGCGGTTGAGGTTGATCGAAAGGCAGGCCGGGTCCAAGGCCTTCTACGAAGAGATGAAGTACATGGTCAACCGGCCCGATCCGGTCAAGGTGCTTGAGCACTTCCAGGCGCAATGGGCAATCGTGGCGACCTATGATCTGGATGAGGAGAGCCGGTCGCTGGAGGTCGTCTCATTGCGGGCGGTACCCCGCGCCGGCGCGGACGTGGCCGTGGCTTGCGGATGCCGCGCTGTTGGTGAGTATGCGCGGTGGCAGAAGGATGAGAAGGCCCTGCTTCCGACCGAGATGTCGAGCCAGCTGCTTGACTTTCTGAACGCCCGCGGTGCCTGGGATGCGATCGGCAGCGTGAGTATGGTCGAGGCAGGATCAGGCGGTGTCGTGCCGGCAAACGGCGAGATTGCCGTCGGCGACGGGGTGGAACTGAGGGTCGAGGTCAAGCAACCGTGTTTCCTCTACATACTCGGCTGGGACGGTGACAACAAGATCATGACGGCGCTTTCCCCGCAGAAGGGGCAGAGCGCGAAGACCGGGGCAGGTACGTTCACGCTCGGACCGTTCGAAGCGCGTGCACCGGGCGGCTACAATTGGGTCAAGGCCATCGCGGCACGGCAGGAGCTGGGTTCGGAGTTCGTGGCGTCTGAGAAGTACATCGTGGACAAGCAGATGCAGGACCGGATGGTCGAGAAGATCGAAGCCCTGGGTGACGACAACTGGGGTTCCGAGTTCTTCCCTTTCCGGATAGTTGAGTAGAATGGCCGCTAATCCAAAGGAGGTCAGATGGTTGGTGTATCCGCAGTAGTTCTGCTGGCGCTGTTGGCGCCGTTCGTGCAGACGACGCCTTCGGTCGGCGTGGCACCGGTGCCGGTAGGGCAGGCCCCGGCTGCAGCCCCGGTGGGCGGAGGTCCCATTTCCACGCCGGTCGTGCAGCCGGTCGGACCGGGACAGGTTGACTGGTCTTACCAGAAGATCCAGGCCACCGGCATGAGCGTGATCGACCCGGCCAAGCCCAGGGCGCAGGCCCTGGCGATGGCGATTCGGGGCGCCAAGGTAGACGCCCAGCGGAATCTGCTGGAAACCGTGAAGGGCGTGCGCGTTGTCTCGGAGACCAAGGTTCAGGACCTGATGGTCAAGGGTGACTACGTGTACACGAGGATTGACGGCGTGATCAAGGGCGCCACCGTGGTCGGTGAGCCGCGCGAGACCCAGGACGGCCGAGTCGAGGTGACGATGGAGGTGCCGATGTATGATGCGGGCGGGATCGCGCCTCCGATTGCCGACAAGCTCCACGGCCAGCCGCAGCCGGTCACCGCCAAAGGAACGTTGAGCGACGATGATCTGGTGCGAGCCCAGAGCCTGTCCGGTGTCGTGTTTGACCTGAGCGGGGTCAAGACTGAACCGCAGATGTTCCCGACTCTGCTTGACTCTACCGGGGGCGTGCTTCTGGACATGGCCAAGCAGTACAAGCTGCTGGGGCCGGAGGCATTCAAGAAATTCCAGTACGTCAAGAGCATGACCGACATCCTCAACGACAAGGAACTGCTGACGAATCCCACGGTCATCAAGGTGCTCGAGGCGGCGGAAAAGGGCTGGGTGGTCGCGCGCGAGGATGTGAAGAAGGTGAGCTGGCTGGACCGGGCGCTGGATATCATCTTCAAGGTCGGCAAGACGGTGTCGTTGTTCCTGTAGAGGACGCCAGACGCTGTACGCACTACGCTTCACGCAGGAGTGAAAGAAGGAGAGTGGAATGAGAAAGCTGTTGTTTTGCCTGATGACGCTCGCCTGCCTGGCGCTGGCGCAGGACCTGGTACCGGTCGAGGTGAAGGGAACAGGGCCGGACCGGACTCAGGCGATCGAAGACGCCAAACGCAGCGCGGTCGAGCAGGCGCTGGGGGCGGCGGTTGTCGGCGTGACCGAGATGCAGGACTACATGGTCATCAAGGACATCGTGCAGAGCCGGGCGAGCGGGTACATAGCGAACTACGAGGTGATTGAGGAAACCCCGCTTGCCGACCGCTTCGAAGTGCAGATCCGGGCGAACGTCTCCAAGTCACCGCTGGCGGCCGATGCCAAGAGCCTGCAGAGCGGCCTGGGCGGGTTTCGGATCATGGTCTGGTATGACTTCCGCAGCGTTACGACGCCCAGGGCGGTCGAGAACTACGACTACGCCTACGACCGCGCCAACGAGTTCCTGTCGCGCAACCGGCTTCGCTATGTCGAGCGCTCGGTCTTCGACCGGCTGAAGGAAGAGGCGCGGAAGCTGTTCCCGGACACGACTCAGCCGCTGACCGTGGCGCAGCAGATGGCGGTGGACGCCAACGTCCCCGTGTTCTGGGAGCTGTCGCGGGTCGTGGTCCCGGAGCGGGACATGGGCGTGGGCGGGATTGTCTCCGCCGAGGCGACGGTTGACATCAAGGCCTACGACACCTACACCGCTGAAGGCATGGGAGCGGCCGTTGCCAAGGGCGAGCCCGCGACCGAGTTCTCCAGCGGCGACGCCGCCCGGGGCGCGATGGACAAGGCGATGCAGCAGGCCGGAGACAAGCTGCTCTACCAGATGAACCAGAAGCTCGGCGACTGGTTGCTCAACGGCAAACCCTACCTGCTCAGGTTCTACGGCACCAGTTCGTACAAGTTACTGCGCAAGCTGAAGGAGGCGCTCAAAGCGGACGCGCGGTTCGGAGGCGAAATGGAAGTGGTGTCAACCAAGGACTACAGCCAGTTCGACCTGACGTTCAAGGGCGCAGCGGACGAACTCGCCGATGCCACGCTGGACTACTGTGAGAAGATACCGGAGTTGGCTGCGATCGACGTTGTCGGGTTCTTCAAGAACCAGGTCAACTTCGCGCTGCCGGGAGTGACTGTGCCGACCGCCGAGCGGGGCCTGCAGGCACCCGGAACGAAGTAGGAGGAAGGATGAGACGAGGAGCATTACGCTCTACGCCTTACGCGCGATGCAACACGCCAGACGCCGGACGCTGGATGCACCGCGCTATATGCGTCCTGCTGCCTGCTTTCTGCATCCTGATCGGCTCGTGCTCGCAGAAATACGTCGGCCACTCGGCCATGGACTCGGGTTTCGACGTCAGGCGGACCTACACAGTCGCGGTCATGCCGTTGCTGGTGCGAAGTTCCGGGGTCGGGTTGGACGCTCCTGAATGGGACCAGGTCTACGGTTTCCTGACACGCCGGCTGATGGAGACCGGCAAACTCCGGGCGACGGACAAGACCACGATTGATCGGGCGGTCAGCCTGCACGGGTTTGGGCAGCAGGGCACGGTCTCACGGGCGAAGGCGCGGGCCATCGGCAAGGAACTGGCGGCAGATCTCGTCTGCCTTGCCGAGCTGAACACTGACCAGGCGTCCATCGTCACGGCAACTGTGGACATACTCGACGTGAATTCGTCAACCACGGTCTACAGCGGCAGCGCCCGCGGCACCAACCCCGTATCTGCCATCGCCGCGGCCCAGTACGCGTTGGAGCAGGCGACGGAAATGCTCGTGCAGAAGATGAGATAGGTGCCGTACGCCCTACGCGACACGCCATACGTCATCCGCTTGATGCTGTACGCACTACGCCGGAAGCAGGGGGCAGGGGCAGTGAGCAGTCGGCAGTTAGCTGTAAGCTGTTGGCCGCTGGCTGTCAGCCGGCTTGAGCTTGGGCTAGCTTGATGCTTGCGGCGGGTTTCACCCCAAAGGGGTGACAGGTGCGCGTGCGGCTGGACATTGGCCTCAGCGGCCCCTGTCCAACAGCGCGTCATTCGGACTTGGCCGCGAAGGCCCCTGTCGGACAGTGCGGACTTGCGTCCTCGCGGACGGGGCTTGGGGTGAACCGACATGACCGTGGTGCCAACGGTTCCTCTGTGCCATTGCGCGATTCCAGGCTTGCAGGCCTCGAAAACAAGGCGGCGGGGACGGACAGCCGACAGCTTACCTCTGTCTCGGCGCAAAGGGTCAGACTGCCCATGGAGTGTGAAGCAGGTGCAGGGGCGTTGAAAGAACCGGGCTTCAGCTAGGCGCGCAGTTCGGTCATAACGTCCGTGTTATCAGCTGGTTTGGGGCCGGAGTAGGCTTGAGCAAGCAAGGGTAGGGGTCGCTGGGGGATTGCGGCCCCTAGAACAGCTTAAGCTCACTCCTGAGGAACAGCGACCGGCATGACCGGCGCCACAGCCCGCGGAACGGCCAAAGCTACGGCGACTGCTACGACGGCAGGAATCTGTCCCGGAGCGGCGACCGGTCAGGGGCGAGGAACAGGTTGAGGTCAAGGCCGAGGTCCAGGGCGAGATACGGGAAGAGGCACGGGTGAAGATACAGCCCGAGACACGGCGCAGGCTACGACGACAGCCACGGCGCAAGCTACGACGAGAGGAACGAGGAAAGGGCCGGCTGGAAGCAAGGGGCAAGGTGCAGGGCGGAAGACAGGAGACGCACTACGCGCAGACCGTGACCCTGAAGGAGGACTAGACGAAGAAGGGCAGACCCCGGCAACGCTCTGAGGTGTCTTGTGCATCTTCGCCTGACGCTTGCCAGCGGGAGATGACGGCCGACTTGGCGCGGCCTGACCGAGGCCGTGCTGCAGGGCATCCGTACCGACGTCTTCAACGTCGTCGCCCCGGTCGCGCCGTAAGGCCGCTGACGGCTGAGGTCCGGCGGCTTGGAGAAGCGGCCGGCAGGAAACCTGCCGGCCGCACTGGTCTCGTGGTTTCGCGTCAGGTGCCGCCGAGGATGCCGCCCATCTTGAAGCCGAGCATCCAGCGAAAGGCGAACTGGTGGCCACCGGTCACGGGCCAGTAGCGCCAGATGGGGAAGTCGGCGTAGACCGGTCCGAGTTTGAGCCTGACGCCGGCGTCCATGCGCGGGCGCAGGAACTCATTTGTGGGCATGCCCTCTTCTTTGACGTTACCGAGGTCGAAGAAGGGATGGAAGGAGAGAATGCCGAGCTTGGCGAGAGCTGCTTCAAGGTTGATGCCGTAGGCGGCGCGGCCGTGTTTGTACCCGCCGGTAGTGTCGAACGGATACTGTCGGGCATAGCCGCGAACGTTGGCATCCGCGTCGTAGTGCCAGTGGGCCTGGCCGGACGTCCAGTCTTCGTAGGCCCAGCTGACCGGCTCGGATGAGTTGCTGGTCAGGCCGCCGGAAAGGTAGAATTCGTCCTGCCTGGGGACGTCGCCCCAGATGTAGCCCCCGAACAGCCTTATTGAGAGGTCGACCGGCCTGAGGCCACGGTAGGTGTGGGACTGCTCCAGTCCGGCCCGCACGTAGCTGTAGTTGCTGCCGAGCGCCCTGTCACCGCCGCGGACGTAGGCCTGAACCCCGCCCAGGAGAAGCCGGGATTCGTAGGTCTGGGCCATGCGGAGCCGGACGTCCGCGGTTCGGGCGAGTTCCCACGCGACGGTGTCACGCAGGTCGAGTTTCTTGATGTTGAGGATGCGGTACCCGAAGTCGATTGTTGTCTTCGGCTGCCGGAACACGGGTCCCAGTTCCTGGGTGAAGAAGAGCTTGGCCCCGTTGTCGATAGTTGAGTAGTCAAGCGCGACGTAGGCGCGCAGCCGGTCGTTGATGAACGTGAGCGGAGTCTGGTAGCTGAAGCTGGAGTGCGTGTCGCGGATGGCGAAGCTATAGACCTCGCTTGCCGACCATTGGTGCCGCCCCCGCAGCGGGCCGCCGTCCAGGAACTGGCGTCCCTGGATCCCGATCCCGAGTTCGAGCCCGTGGTAGTAGTCGGCCCAGATCCACGGGCCGTAGAAGATCTGGTAGTCGGTGAAGCTGGGCAGGGCGAAGATAGGCCGCACCTGGACGCGGCGGCTCTGGAGCCGGGTCGGCAGGATGTCATCTGCCGAGACCGCGCCGGTGAGTTGGGCGTGGACAGTCGGGAAGTGCGCCGCGAAGTCGGACCTGACCGGGTGCGCGCCCGCCTGGGAATCGATCCAGTTGCGCATCAGGCTGTCAAAGGCCGCCTGCCCTGTCCTGCGTTCCTCGGCGCGCAGGAGCAACGCGGGTCGTGCCTGCTCGGCCGCCACGTACCCGACCTGGTCGCGGCATTCGGCCGGGTCGGTGCAGAGCACTCTGTTCGATGCGCCGAGGTAGTAGTAGAGCTTGTGGTAGTACTCGCTGTTCAGTCCCTTAAGCGCCCAGCTGAGCAGCCGGTTCGACAGCAGGCTGGTTCGGCCGTACTTCTCGTCCAGGTAGCGCATCTCCGAGTACGAGGCCAGGCCTTGCGCGATACCGGGGTCGCTCAGTTCTTCGGCGCCGGTCGCACAGGCGGACCATTGCAGGGCGACCTGTCGCGCCAGCGCCTGCTCGAACAGCCGCGTGTAGGGAATCGGCCGCGTGGCCATGACGATGAGTCCGGGGTAGGATGCGTCCTGGGAGACGATTCCTGACCCGTCCACGATCGTGAGGCCATCGAAGGGGAAGGGACCGTTCCACTGTTGCATACGTCGCAGCATGTCGGCGGTAGTCAAGAGAGCACCGAACCACTCGGCGTTCGCGAAGCTGCGGGCCAGGACCGTGATGTCGGTGCCGGCCAGGGAGCGGGACATCCTCTTCATCCCCGGCGCGGCCGCCACCGCCAAGTCGGAGAGGTTCGTCGCATCGACCCGGTAGACCGTGCGCCCGGTCCCGGGTACCGGGGAATCGGATACGGCGCCGGGAGCGGCGAAGTGGAGGTCCGCGGGTACGTCGAGCGTCACATGGTAGTTGCCGAAGGCGGACGGGGAGTGGCCGAAGACGTGGTATCCGCCGGTGAGCCAGCCCGTGGCCGTAGTGCGGGCGGCGACCTGCGGGTACCAGTGAGCGAGTACGAAGCTCCGGCCGTTGCGGGCAGGTTCCCCGAGCCGCACCGGGACCTGGGTGCGAAACTCCAGCCTGATTGTCAGCGATTCGCCCGGTGCGAGCGGCGGGTCCAGGAAGAGCCCGAGTTCGTCTTCCGCTTCCGACAACAGGGACACCCGGCCGCCTGATTCCGCCGAGTCGACCGCAATCCACCCGCGGTCACAGGGGCGGGAAAGCGAGAAGTCGAATCGGCCCATCGTTTCCAGTTCCCGGGCATAGGTCGTGGTGCGGTCGCGGAAGGCGTTCGGATAGAGGTGCAGCCAGAGCGAGCCGAGCGTGTCCGGAGTGAGGTTGCGATAGTGAACCGTCTGGCTGCCGCTGATCAGGCCGGCGGCGGCGTCGAGTCGCGCGGAGATGGTGTATTCAACCGGCTGTGCGTGCGCTCCTATGGCGGCCAGGAGCAGCAGCGGCAGGAGAGAGTGCCGCTTCATCCGACGCTGGATTGTGGGTGGAAGACCTGGGCGCAGGCAGACTGTATCTGCGCCAGTATCCCGCGGTCGAGCCCCTGGGCAACTGCCGGCGGAATCAACCTGGCCAGCGCGCGCTCGGCCACCTCGGGGCGGGCCGCCTCGAGTGCATCGCTGGTGGAGCAGCAGGAGCGAGCGAAGGCAAGGTAGGAGCGGTGCAGGCGGGAGGGAACGCGCAAGGAGCGGAGCAGGGCGGCAGTAGCTTCGTCTACCTGTTTGACCCCGGACCAGAACCGGCGCGTGCGGAGGTCCCGCTGTTCGATGCGGCGGGCACGGAGTTGTTCGCGCAGGGGGCGGTGGTCACGCCGCCGCGGCGCTGCCGGGGAGGGTTCGGGGACGGCCGAAGGGATTTCCGACTTGCGATTGTCGATTGACGATTGAGGAGAAGATGCAGCGGGCAAGGGGATTTCCGATTTGCGGTTGTCGATTGACGATTTAGGAGAGGGCGGAGCAGAGACGGCGCCGGTGTCGGGCAGGACGTCGACGATGGCCTGCCACTGCGCTCCGCAGGCCTCGAGGCAGGCTGCTATCGTCCGCAGAGTGGGGTTGGGCACCTGTCCCTTTTCGAGGCGCAGGATGTACTTGTAGCCGTGCGCCGGGTCGAAGCCGATCAACTTGGCCAGCATCATCTGCGAGCGGCCTGACTGTAACCGAATCTGCTTGAGCCGCGCGCCCAGGGCGTCGAGACCATGCATTGCCGGCCTGACTTTCCGGCCCATCAGCAGGTATCCATTTCGGGGTAGATACTAGGAAAGCGCCGCCGCGAGTCAACAGCCGGTGATGACGCCTGTCCCGGCGTATCTTCTCCACCCCGGGAGGGAAGTAACCAAGACTTCTCTTGACACTCGGTGAGAGCGGCAGTATTTTACTTCATAGCATTTGTTACGACAGGTCGGATCGGCCGGCGAGAGCGGCCGCATCTTGACGAATCTGCAGGTAATGTCAGTGATGATAGCCAAGGAGGAACGTAGATGAAGACCCCAGCCAAGCTCCTGACCGTGACCTTGGGCATGCTGCTCGTGCTGACCATGGTCGGCTGCCCGAAGAAGTGCGTCACGCCGACGGAGCCGGTGCCGGTGCCGCCGCCACCGGACACGCTTGCCGACACGCCCCCCGAACCCCCGAGATTCGAGGGGGAACTCGCCCCGATTCACTTCGACTTCGACAAGTCGGATGTCAGGCCGGGAGACGAGACGATTCTCCAGAGCAACTGGGACCAGCTGCGGAGCTTCCCCGACGAGCAGGTCAGCATCGAAGGCTACTGCGACCCGATCGGTACTTCCGAGTACAACATGGCGCTCGGCATGCGCCGCGCAGAAGCGGCCAAAGCCTACCTCGTCAAGCTCGGTGCGGACATGAATATGTTCTCTACCATCAGCTTCGGTGAGGAGAAGCTCGTAACCCAGGAACCGGCCCAGTTCGAAATGAACCGGCGTTGCGAGTTCGAGGTGGTCGAGTAGGGACGATACCAGCGATCAGATGATTGATGGCGGCCAGTAGGCTCAAGCGCGCAGCCGGCTTCGGCACGGCAGCAGCGGCGGGTCTGCTGGCTGCCGTTTTGTGCTCCGGCTGCGGGCTCCAGCGGGAGTTCGTGCGTCGCGGCCAGGTGCTTGATTCGATGTCCGTGCGGCTGATGCGCGTCGAACAGACGCAGCAGCGCCAGGAACAGGAGATAGCCAGGCTGCGGGCCGGTGTGCTCACCGAACTGGAGAACATCGACGGCCGGATCGACCAGCTGGACGCGCGGGTAGTGGACCTGGGCGACCGGCTGGATCGGATCAGCCGCCGGGTCGGCGCGGGACGCGGCGACATCACGCCAACCGCCCCGGACTCACTGTCCGCCGCCCGACCTGACTCAGCGAAATCCGCCGCGGCCAGGCCGGTGCCTGATACCGCCGGGCTAGCCGCGGACCAGCTCTACAACACGGCATATCTCGACTTCACGCGTGGTAAGTATGATGTGGCAATCGGAGAGTTCAGGCGCTACCTCGCGTCGGCTTCCGGCAGTGACAATGCCGACAACGCCCAGTACTGGATTGGCGAGAGTTTCTACTCGCTGGGCAAACTTGACAGCGCCGAGGCCGGCTTCAGGCAGGTGATGGCCGACTTCCCGAAGGGGAACAAGGTCCCGGCTGCCGAATACAAACTGGGACTTGTCTACCTGGCCCAGAACCGGAAAGCCGCCGCAACAAACCAGCTCCGCCGGGTCGTGAAGGAGTATCCCGGATCGAATGAGGCCAAGCTCGCACAGGAACGTCTGCAGACCCTGGGGCAGTAGAAGATGACGCCGGCCGCGGCCCCAGGCGGCGGTTTTCTCGGGCCGTTTATCCACGCCGGCATCTTCGCCCAGCTGATAATCATCGCGCTCGTGCTGATGTCCATCGTGTGTTGGGCGATTATTCTCCGTAAGCTCCGGACGCTCGGCCGGGCGATGCGGCAGACCAGGCAGTTTCTGACGGTTTTCGGCTACCGCACGCGGCTGGGCGACTACGAGAGGGTCGCCAAGGAGCTCAGGCATGCGCCGCTCTCTGCCCTCCTGCTCGCCGGGGTCAAGGAGTTGGACGCCCTGCGCGCGGACTTCGGCAAGATCGAGGGCGGGTCAGAACTGCTGCAGCAGCTCATACCTAACATCACCGAGGCCGTCGAGCGTGCGGCGTCCAAGGAGTCGGACAGGTTGCAGAGCTCGCTGGCGTTCCTCTCGATAACGACCATGGTCGCGCCGTTCCTCGGCCTGCTCGGCACGGTCCAGGGCGTGCTCGTCACGTTCCTCGGCCTGCGCGGCACCCAGATACCAACGCTCCAGACAATCGCGCCGGGCATCTCCGACGCGCTGGTAACAACGGTCATGGGCCTCCTGGTGGCGATTCCTGCCGCGCTGTTCTACAACTACTTCGTGGGCAAGGCGCGCGACCTCGAGTCCGAGATGGAGCGGTTCGCGTCCGAGCTGACCGGCATCATGCGACGGGAGATTGTCGGGACCCAGATTGAGGAGCGGAACCGGACGTGAAGAAGGAGCGCAAGCTCAAGTTCCTCGCCGAGATGAACGTCACGTCACTCGCGGACGTGAGCTTCACGCTCATGGTCATCTTCCTCATCGCCGGCGTCTCGACCGCGTTCAGCCGGAACCAGGGCGTTGACCTGGAACTGCCCCGGACATCATCGGTCCAGCCCCAGACGAAGGAAGGCATTGAGATAAGCATTCAGGCCGGAGGCCAGATACTCGTTGCCAAGAAGTCGACTACTGTTGCCGGGTTCGCCAAGGCCCTCGCCGACCAGCTCGGACGCGGCAGCTACGACCGCGCCTACCTGCGGGCGGACAAGAACGTCGACTACGGAACCATCATGCTGGTCCTGGGAGATATCCGGGAACAGGGAATCACCAACATCGGGCTTGTGGCGCTGCCGAAGTAGAGAGTCTGCCATGCTGGCTGAGGCCAGTTCGCGTCAGGCACGCAGAGGAATTACCAATCCCCAATTCCTAACGCCCAACGAAAGAGGAAATGCCCACGCGCCGGGAGCGCACTACCTTTGGTCATTCGGGAATTGGCCACCATGAGCGCTGGTTCCGGTGTCACGCGCGGTTGGCGTACCCCTGACCTGCTGCTTTCATTGGCCGGCCACGCTCTGCTCGTCGGAATCGCGGCGCTGCTGGGCGCGAGCCATGCGGTTAAGGACACTCGTCGCCCGATAGTCTTCAATGTCTCGGTTGTCAGTGCCGGTACCCCTCTGCCCGAAGCGGCCGAGGCCAAGAGCGCGACGCTGGTCGAGGCGAGGCCGAAGTCCCAGGCAAAACCCAAGGCCAAGGTTGAGGCCAAAGCCAAGACCGAAGGCAAGGCTGCGCCCAAGAAGGGCGATGGTATGGTCAGGCGCAAGGGGCTCGGCCTGGGTGCGAGAATCGAGGGAGCAGAAGCGCTCGGGTACTCGTACTACCTCAACGTCATCCTCACCCGCATCTCCGACAACTGGATCAACCCCTATGCGGGCTCGGGTAGGACTTTCAACTCCACGATCATGTTCGTCATCGAGCGCGATGGTACCGTGAAGGACGTGAAGATCGAGAAGAAGTCCGGCGACGCCGCGTACGACGCGTCCTGCGAGCGCGCACTGCTCGTACTCGACCGCCTGCCGCCGCTGCCGCCCGAGTTCACCGGCCCGCGCCTCAAGCTCCACCTCGAGTTCGAGCAGAAGCCGTAGCCCGGGTCGATTCTCGCCCCGGGAAACCTCAGTTCCCAATTGCCAATGACCAGTCAAGCGAGGTGATGTCCGAACGAATGTAGCCTGTGCGTCGCCGGCGTCTCATCATGTTGACAGGAATCTGGGTCGAGCTACCATGATGTGAGGTCTACGATGAAAGCCCTGATTGGTGTGCTTCTGTTGTCCGCGATTGGGTCGGCAGCGAAGTGGCACCTGCTGTCGTGGGCGGGTAGCGACACTCTCAGAGAAGTTCAATTCGCAGACTCTATGCAGGGCTGGGCGATGGCGACCAAGGACCTGTTCCACACGACTGATCGCGGGAGGACATGGACCGTCGAGCAGACTCTCCCGCCTGATTCCGGCAATTTTCATAGTGGCTTCGCAGGTCTGGAGGTCGTCGATTCGTGTCACGTGTACCTGTCTGGGGGGCTGTGGTCCTGGTCCCAGCCTCGATACATGAACTGGACCGTCTTTGTCAAAGAGAGGCTACGCGGAAGCTGGACGACGCCATTCCATCTAGAGAGGTACGGGGACTACCATTGGGTGTACGCGCGACGACTCCGATTTCTCGACACCCTGACCGGTTGGCATTTGGGGCAGGACTACGAAGTGGACGTCAGGACCAATGACGGCGGCGCAAGTTGGCGGTCGTTCGTGTCGTTCGAGGACAGCAGTGAAGCAGGCTATGATGCGTGGTTCATCGACACCCTGACCGGCTGGGCGGTTTGGGACTCCGTCGGAATGACAACGAATGGAGGAGACTCCTGGTCCCCGAAGACGGCGAACATCGGTGCGCGGCGCATCCAGATGTTCGACACACTCAACGGCTGGGTACTTTCCACATACGGGCTGATGCAGACGACCAATGGCGGAGATTCGTGGACGACCGTTGTAGCAGAGACCGGCCTGAAGGCCATGCGCTTCTGCAATCCCCGGCACGGTGTTGCCGTTGGTCTGAATGGCAGGATACTGCGGACAACCGATGCAGGCGCTAGCTGGATGCCCGACACTGCGAGCGCTGCGATGGATCTCTGCTCCGTGTTCATGGTCGATAGCGCCCACGCATGGGCAGTAGGTGCAGAGGGCTTGGTGCTTGGCTTTGGTGATTGGGCCAAGCCCGGTATCGATGGAGAGACGCAGTTGCCACTTCCTGTCCTATTGGCGCGAGCATGGCCCAACCCGTGTCGGGGAACTCTGTGGATTACGGTACGCGACGGCGCCGGCTCGGTCGTCGTGTACGATGACTGCGGGAGGCCTGTCGCGAAAGTGCAGTCCAGTACGCGTCGGACCGAGAAGCTGGACCTGCGAAGTCTGCCGACAGGTGTGTACTTCGCACGTGCGGCTTCATCGCCGCGAGCGGGCGTCAGGTTCGTGCTTCTCCGCTAGCTCCGAGCTCCCGGCCGACGAGCCCGCATCCACTGCTTGACTTGCCGGCCTCATCTCGCATTATAGGTCAGTGACCACCAAGTCTCCGGAAGTGGACTTCGTCCACCTCCACAATCACACCGAATACAGCCTGCTCGACGGCGCCTCGAGCGTCGAGGCGGTGGTCAAACTGGCGGCCGAGTTCCGGATGCCGGCCTTGGCAATCACCGACCATGGAAACATGTTCGGGGCGATCAAGTTCTACAAGGAAGCACAGAAGGCCGGTGTGAAGCCGATCATCGGCGCCGAGATGTACGTGGCCCCCCGCTCCCGGACCGAGAAGAAGCCGGACTCCGACGTCCACGAGGCGAGCTTCCATATCACCCTGCTCTGCCGGAACGAGACCGGCTACCACAATCTGATGAAGCTGACGACGCGGGCGTACCTCGAGGGGTTCTACTATCGGCCGCGGATTGACAAGGAGTTGCTGGCCGAGCACGCGGAGGGGCTCATCGGGCTGTCTGGCTGTCTGAAGGGTGAGGTTAACTACTACCTGCGCCGGGACGATCCCGAGCGCGCGATGCAGGCGGCTTCCCAGTACCAGCAGATGCTGGGGCCGGAGAATTTCTACCTGGAGGTGATGCGCGCGGGCTTCGCCGATCAGGAGAAGATAATCCCCGGAGTCCGGGACCTGAGTTCCACACTTGACATCCCGATCGTCGCCACCAACGACTGTCATTATCTGCGGCCGGACGACGCGCGCGCACACGATGCCCTGGTCTGTATCCAGACCGGCAAGAAGCTGTCCGACCAGAACCGCCTGAAGATGACCTCAGGAGAGCTCTACTTTCGGTCACAGAAGGAGATGGCCAAGGCGTTCGCCGACATGCCGGATGCGCTGCGGCGCACCCGTGAGGTAGCGGACCGATGCAACCTCCTGCTCGACTTCGAGCGCGTTCACTTTCACCTGCCGCACTACCGGCCACCGCAGGGCTTTGCCGACGCGCTCGCGTATCTGAAGCACCTCGCGCGCGAGGGGTTGCGCCGGCGCTATCCTGAGCTGGCGCCGGAGGCCGAGAAGCGCCTCGCGTTCGAGCTGGATGTCATCGCCCGGATGGGATTCCCCGGCTACTTCCTGGTGGTCAAGGACATCGTGGACTTCGCCCGGTCCAAAGGCATTCCGGTTGGTCCGGGCAGGGGTTCGGCGGCCGGGTGCCTCGTGCTCTACTGTCTCGGTATCACGGACATCGACCCGCTACGGTACGGGTTGCTCTTCGAGCGGTTCCTGACGACCGAACGCGTCAGCCTGCCCGACGTCGACATCGACTTCTCGGACGCCAGACGGCAGGAGGTGATCGACTACATCCGGCAGCGCTACGGCGAGGACTCGGTCGCGCAGATCATCACGTTCGGCACTATGCAGGCGCGCGCCGCCGTCCGTGACGTGGGCCGCGTGCTGGATGTTCCGATCGGCGAAGTCGACCGGATTGCCAAACTGATCCCCCAGAACATGGAACTGGAACCGGCGCTCAAGAACGTAGCGGAGCTGCGCGAGGCGGTCAACGAGAAGCCTGAGTATCAGGAGCTGATGGCGATTGCCCGCAAGGTCGAGGGTCTCTGCCGGCACGCCTCGATCCACGCCTCGGCAGTGGTGATTGCGCCGCAACCTCTGATTGAACTCGTCCCGCTCTACCGGTCGCCGGGTGAGGATGTCTGCACGCAGTACGACATGTACGCCCTGGACGCCGCCGGGCTGCTGAAGATGGACATCCTCGGTCTGCGTACCCTGAGCGTAGTCGAGGAGGCGGCGAAGCTGGTCCGGGACAAGGGCACGAACCTGGACATCGAAGCGATGTCGCTCGACGACGCCAGTACATTCCAACTGCTCCAGAAGGCGGACACCGTGGGCGTCTTCCAGCTCGAGAGCGCGGGAATGCGCGACCTCTGCCGGCAGATGATGCCGGACCGGATCGAGCACATCATCGCCCTGATAGCATTGTACCGCCCCGGACCGATGGAGTTGATACCGCAGTACCTCGCCCGCAAGGCCGGCAAGGAGTCAATCTCCTACGAGCACCAGTTGCTGGAGCCGATCTGCAACGAGACGTATGGGATAATGATCTATCAAGAGCAGGTGATGCAGGCAGCCCAGGTGCTTGCCGGCTACACGCTCGGCAAGGCCGATCTGCTGCGCCGGGCCATGGGCAAGAAGAAGCCGGAGGAGATGGCGGCACAGCACGATGTCTTCGTGGAGGGGTGCGCGAAACAGAACAAGATACCCGAAGCGAAGGCGGAGAGGATCTTCGACCTGCTGGCCAAGTTCGCCGGGTACGGGTTCAACAAGTCACACGCCGCGGGCTACGCGTATCTCTCCTACATCACGGCGTATCTGAAGGCCAACTTCCCGGTAGAGTTCATCGCCGCCACCCTGACAAGTGAACTCGGGGACTTCAAGAAGCTGGCGAAGTTCGTGAACGAAGCGCGGAGAATGGGCATTGCAGTCCTGGGGCCGGACGTGAACTCAAGCTTCGTGCCGTTCACGATAGAGGGCGGCAGCGTGCGGTTCGGGCTGGCGGGTGTGAAGAATCTCGGGACCGGTGCCAGTGAGTTCGTCGTCAAGGAACGGCAAGAGCATGGACCCTATGAGAGCTTGCTCGACTTCCTGGTGCGGACCAAGGGGACCGCAAACCGGAAAGCAGTGGAATCGCTGATCAAGGCAGGCGCGTTCGACCGCTTCGAGCCGAACCGGACGGCGCTGCTCAGCTCCCTGGAGTGGGAAATGAACAAGGCCGCCTCCGAGAAGCTCCGGTTCGCCGAGCGTCAGTTCGACATGTTCGGCGCCGGCGAGGAGGCAGTCAGGCCGGCGGCGGCGAAGTTCGACACGCACGAACTTCTCAACTACGAGAAGGACGCGTTCGGGTTCTACTTCTCCTCGCATCCTCTCGAACCGTACCGGGCCGAATACGAGGCGCTGGGTCTTTCGACCATCGCCCAGATCGAGACGATGCGCGACGGCGCCAAGGCGTCGCTGGGCGGGGTGATCACCGGCCGTCGGGCGCGCAAGGACAAGCGTGACCGCGAGTATGCGATCGTTACGGTCGAGGACTTTGACGGCGGTATTGAAGTGATGGTCTTCGCTGACGTGCTGGAAGGCTGCCGCGCCGTGTTGAAGACCGACAACCTGGTGGCGGTACAGGGAACGGTGAAAGTCAGAGCGGCGGATGCCTCGGGTCGAGGCCAGGGTGTGCCGCAGTTCTGGGCCGACCGGGTGATGATGTTCAAGGACACGAGCCGGTTCCTGAACGCCCTGGTGGTTGTCGTTCCGGAGAGAGATCTGGATGAGGCAATACTGCTGAAGATCAAGGAGCGGCTCGACGAGCATCCCGGCAACTCACTGGTTTACTTGAGGTTGATTCAGCCGGACGGTTCGTCCCGGGAGATGAAACTGCGCGAGCAGCGGGTCGCCCTGGATCACCAGTTGCTGACTTCGCTGCGCGAGGTGTCCGGACCGGATTCAATCCGGTTCAAGGGCGAGATGCCGGCCTGCATACGCAACGGGGACCGCTTCAAGAAGGGCGGTCCCTACAACGCTCAGAAGTCCGGCGGCCAGTAGCGACCCGGCCAGGACACGCCGCTAGGTCTTCCCGGACTCCTCGGGAATGACCAGCTGTTCGAGTCGCTGGATTCGGTCCGCAATCGGCGGGTGGGAAGCGAAGAGATTCACGGAAGTGCCGTGATCCTTGCCCAGGGGGTTGGCGATGAACATGTGGGCGGTCGCCGCCGAAGCGCTGCGCAGCTTGCCTTCGTACGCCCCGAGTTTCCTCAACGCCGAACTAAGGCCGTAGGGGTTCCGGACCATGAGTGCGGCAGATGCGTCGGCCAGGTACTCGCGCTGCCTTGATATGGCCGCGCGTATCAGGGCGACCAGCAGCGGGGAGATGACCGCAAACGCGACGGCAACGACCAGCAGTATCAACCCGAGTTGACCGCCGCCCCGGTCATCACGGCGCCGGCGTCCGCTGCCAAACAGGCCCCAGCGCAGGAACACGTCCCGGAAGAGAACCAGCAATCCGCCGATGATGGCAACGACGGTCATCAGCAGGATGTCATAGTTGCGGACGTGGGAGAGTTCATGGGCTACTACGCCCTGCAGTTCCTCACGGTTCATTACTGCCAGCAGGCCTCGGGTTACGGCGATGGATGCATGGCTCGGGTTGCGGCCGGTGGCAAAGGCGTTGGGTGCGTCGGTGTCGATGACATGGACTTTCGGCTTCGGAGTGCCCGCGGCAATCGCGACTTCTTCGACTATGTTGTGCAGTTGCTGGAACTCGGCCGGGTCAGCCGGTTTGGCCCCGTTCACAGCCAGCGCGAGCTTGTCCGAGTTGTAGTAGAGGATCAGGTTGTAGCCGATGATGAAGAGCCCGAACAGCGCGTACGCACCCGTGCCCCACTGGAAGTACCATCCCAGTCCGTAGCCGACGAGGCCGAGCAGCAGCGAAAACCCGATGATGAAGAAGAGGGTTTTCGCCTTGTTGGCGCCGATCAGCTGATAGAGGTTCCTGCGCTCGGGCACGGTCGTCTCCGCGGAACGCCGGCGGCTAGAACTTGACCTTCGGCGCCTCGCGTTCGGCCTCGGGCACGTTGTAGAACTCGGCCTGCTTGAAGCCGAACATGCCAGCGAAGACGCTGGACGGGAACAGCTCGGTGGAGTTGTTGTAGTCCATGACGACGTCGTTGTAGAACTGGCGGGAGAAGGCGAGCTTGTTCTCCGTGCCGGAGAGTTCTTCCTGCAGCTTGAGGAAGTTCTCGTTCGCCTTCAAGTTCGGGTAGTTCTCGACGACGGCGAAGAGTGTCTTCAGTGTGTCGGTGAGCTGGTTGTTGGCGGTCGCCGCCTCGGCCGGCCCCTTCGCGTTGATGGCAAGGGAACGGGCCTCGGCAATCCGCTCGAAGATCGCCTTCTCGTGCGCGGCATAGCCTTTGACGGTTTCGATCAGGTTCGGAATGAGGTCAATCCGGCGTTTGAGCTGGACGTCAATCTGGGACCAGCCGTTGCGCACGCGGTTGCGCTTCACCACCAGCGTGTTGTAGATGCCGATGGCGATGACGACGAGCAGTCCGATGAGGACAAGGATGACTATCAACACATTTGCCTCCGTTGATTGAATCAGCATAACGTCTTTCCGGTCGCAGTCAAACGCCGGATCGGCGGTCTGTCAGGCTTGACGGTCAACACGCGTTTCGGCATATTACGATCATGACATCAGAATCAGCCCAGGCCCTGGTCGCCCTGGCGCCCTGGCCGGAGGAGGGTGAATGAACAAGAACGAAGTGCCGATGCACTTTGTGAGCACGCGGGAGGAGTTCCGCGACATTCTGAAGCGGCACGACCGGTTCTGGGTCTCGAACTGCGGGTGCCGCGAGGGAAAGGATGCAGGCTGCAAGCGGTCGCGAAAGGACGTCTGCCTTCTTCTCAACGGCGACATCGGTTCAAGCGGTTCCGGCAAGAAGGAGGTCACGCGGGCCGATGTCGACGCCATACTGAAGGAGGCGGAGGAGAAGCACCTCGTTGTCCGGCCGTTCCGGAACGACAGCCGCACGGACGTGGACGGGAGTTGTTTCTGCTGCGACGACTGCTGCGGATACTTCTCTGATCCGAACGAGAAGTGCGACAAGGGCGCGATGATTGAGACGACCAGGATTGAGGACTGCACCGACTGCGGGGCATGCGCCGGAGTCTGCTTCTTCCATGCGCGGAAGATGGTGGACGGGAAGCTGATGATTGACCGCGAGCAGTGCTACGGATGCGGTCTGTGCCGGGACGTCTGCCCGACTGACTGCATCGAGGTTTTTCCCCGGCCTTGAGCGGGCTAGCGCGGCAGCGTGACTGCCGCTTGACCATGGGCGCTGTCCGTCCTATAGTGATATCCTTACCCGCTCCGGGTGAAGGCTAGAACTGGAGGCTCCCGTGGATTTCAAGTACCTGGTTGTCAGAAAAGAAGATGGCATCGGCTGGCTCAAGGTGAACCGCCCGCCGATGAACGCGCTCAACACCGACGTGGTCCTCGAGCTGGATCGAGCGATGGACTGGTTCGCCCATGAAGATGACGTGCTGGTCGTGGTCATATACGGCGAGGGCAAGATGTTCGTGGCCGGTGCCGACATCGCCGAGATGACGAGCTTCACGCCGATGCAGGCACGGGATTTCGCCCGCAGGGGCCACCGCGCCTTCGGCAAGATCGCAAGCATGGACAAGCCGGTGATCGCCGCGGTCAACGGCTACGCGCTGGGCGGCGGCTGCGAGCTCGCCATCGCCTGCGACATCCGGGTGCTGGCCGACACGGTCAAGATCGGTCAGCCGGAAGTGAACCTCGGGCTGATACCCGGCTTCGGCGGCACGCAGCGTCTGGCGCGGCTGGTGGGACCGGGCATCGCCAAGGAACTGATCCTCTCCGCCGATGCGATTGACGCGGCCGAGGCGCTGCGGATCGGCCTCGCGAACAAAGTGGTTCCGGCGGACAAGCTGGTCGAGACGGTCACCGAGATGGCGAAGAAGATCGCGTCCAAGGGCCCGACTGCGGTCAAACTCGCCAAGGCCTGCATCAACCTCGGGCTGGATACCGACCTGGCCAATGGCAATTCATATGAGATCGAGGCGTTCGGAGTCTGCTTCTCGACCAAGGAGCCGGCTATCGGTACCGCTGCGTTCCTTTCGAAGCAGAAGCCGGACTGGAAGGCTGCAAAGGAGTAGACGATGACGATAGGCAAAGCACAGGATACGTTCATAGTCGGGGCGGCGAGAACAGCGGTGGGACGTTTTCACGGCTCGCTCGCGTCCCTGCGCGCACCCGAGATCGGTGCGGTCGCGATCAAAGCAGCGGTCGAGCGGTCGGGTGTCAAGCCGACCGACGTCGAGGGTGTCATCATGGGCAACGTCTGTCCGGCCGGCATCGGCCAGGCGCCGGCCCGCCAGGCCGCGGTCAAATCCGGGCTGCCGGTCGAGATTCCGGCCCTGACCGTGAACAAAGTCTGCGGTTCGGGCATGATCGCCGCGGCTCTGGGCTGCCAGATGATCAAGGCCGGTGACGCCAAGGTCGTCGTGGTCGGCGGCCAGGAGTCGATGTCCAACGTGCCGTACTACATGAAGCAGCTGCGCGTCGGCAACAAGATGGGCGATGTCAAGCTGCAGGACGGCATGATCTACGACGGCATCTGGGACTACTTCGGAGACGTTCATATGGGCGTCCTCGGCGATTTCACCGCGACCGAGGGCGGCGTTACCCGCGAGGAACAGGACAAGTGGGCGGCCGGCAGTCACGCCAAGGCGATCGCGGCGATCAAGGCCGGCAAGTTCAAGGCCGAGATTGCGCCGGTCGTGATGCCGCAGAAGAAGGGCGACCCCATCGTGTTCGACACCGACGAGGGGCCGCGTGCCGACACGACTTTCGAGAAGCTCTCCACATTGAAGCCGGTCTTCTCCAAGGACGGCACGGTGACGGCGGGCAATGCGTCATCCATCAACGACGGCGGCGCGGCGCTGGTTCTTGCCGACGGTGCGTACGCCAAGGCCAATGGCTTGAAGCCGCTAGCGCGGGTGGTTGCATATGCAACGGGCAGCGTCGAGCCGAAGCGTCTCTTCTTCGCGCCGATCAAGGCAGTCACCAACCTGCTCAACGCGCAGGGCGTGAAGATCGACCACTTCGACTTGATTGAGATCAATGAGGCATTCGCGTCACAGGTGCTGGCAGACGGCAAGGGCCTGGGCTGGAACTGGGACAAAGTGAACGTGAACGGTGGCGCCATCTCTCTTGGCCATCCGATCGGCTGCTCCGGCGCGCGCATCATCGTCTCTATCATCCACGCGCTGAAGGACCGAGGACTGAAGACCGGGCTGGTCGCGGCGTGCCTCGGCGGCGGTGAGGCGACAGCCCTGAGTGTCGAATTGGTGTAAACGCCAAGCGCCAAACGCCGAGCGCCAAACGGGGTCAGACGGGCAACGGCGAGCGCGAAACCTGAACGCAGAACGAGCGGACTACCACGGATGGTGGCCGCCGGATCACAATCACGGAATGAAGGGGCCCGAGTAGGGAAGTGAAGACAGACCTCGAGTTGCGGACTAGACGGTTCGCGCTGGATGTGATTCGCTTCTGCTCGGGCCTACCTAGACGGGCGGAGTTTCAGGTCATCGCCAAGCAGTTGCTGCGTTCAGCCACATCAGTCGGAGCCAACTATCGTTCTGCACAGCGCGCGCGGTCTCGGGCGGATTTCATCGCCAAACTCGCCATCGTGGAAGAAGAGGCGGACGAATCCGTCTACTGGATGCAGTTGCTTGCGGATCTGTCGTGCGGACCGAGGTCGGAACTTGAGAAGCTCCTTGATGAGGCCAGGCAACTTGTAGCCATCTTCGTCGCGTCCAGGAAGACCGCAAAGCGCGGGCTGTAGGCCATGTTGTCCCGGCGGTCGATGTTCGGCTATCGTACGTAGGGCCGTCAGTGTCGTCTCCGCGCTTGTTTCTCGGCGGTCGGCGTTCGCCCCACGGGTCGCCTATGTCCCTCTGGCATTCGGCGTCTGGCATTCGGCGCTCGCACTTCGACCTGTCCGTGTCAGTTTGGCGTTCGGCGGTCGGCGTTCGCACCTAGGGCGACAAGTGGTGTATCATACCAAGAGTTCAGAGGAAACCGTCGCCCTCGGCCGCACTCTGGCATTGCAGTTGACAGCCGGCGACGTGGTCGCCTTCTACGGCGATTTGGGCGCAGGCAAGACCACGATGATCAAGGGCGTAGCGGCGGGTCTGGGCGTGCTCGAGGTGGTGAAGAGCCCGTCGTTCGTCATCGTCACGGAGTATCGCGGAAGAACCGGAGTTCACCACCAAGACACCAAGACACCAAGAACGCCGGACCGAACGGGAAACCGCCAAGAACGCCAAGAGCGCCAAGGTTCGGCCGAGGAATCGAAGCTGCCACCCTCACCCTTCCCTCCCCCTTCGAGGGGGAGAGAACAAAGGGAGGGGGTGCCGGTCTACCACATTGACTTGTACCGTTTGAACGATGGTAGTGACTTGGAGTCTATCGGGCTCGACTCCTATCTTGAAGGCGACGGCGTTTGTCTGATCGAGTGGGCCGAAAGGGCTGAGAGGGTTCTGCCCGCGTCGGCGGTCTGTGTCAGAATGAGCGTTGATGGCGCGGGCCGCCGGATCGAGATCAGCGGGCTACGTGCCCCGCTCTAGCTGCTAGCGCCCGACTTCGGCGTTCGGCGTTTGTGGTTCGGCCTTTCCCTTGAGCCAGTCCAGTAGCTCGCCGATTCCGCCCTTGGCCGTGAACGTCCTATCGGCCCTGACAATTGTGGCGACGTGGTTCTTGAGGCTCACCTTGAGCAGGCCGAGCTTGCGGCTGCGGACTCGTACCAGCGCGATGAGGAACAAGGTCTCGACCGGTGCCGGATATCGTCCGAACCGGTCGACCAGTTCTGCGCGCAGTTCTTCCAGTTCCGGCTCGCTCTCGACGGCGAGCAGCCGCTTGTAGAGTGCGACCCGCTCATACCCGTCCGACACGTATTCCTTGGGAATGTAGGCCGATACGTCAAGGCTGAGCTCGGGCTCGATGGCGACCGGTTCACCCTTGATTCGCGCCACTGCCTCTTTGAGCATCTGCGTATAGAGCGTGAATCCGACCCGCGCGACCTGGCCGTGCTGCTCGGTGCCAAGCAGGTTGCCGACGCCCCTGATTTCCATATCACGTATTGCCAGTTTGAAGCCCGAACCCAGCTTCGAGTAGGCGAGCAGGGCCGAGAGTCGCTTGCGTGCGTCCTCGGTGACTTCGCGCCGGGCCGGGGTCAGGAACAGGGCATAGGCCTGCGCCTCGGACCGGCCCACGCGTCCCCGCAACTGGTGCAAGTCGGAGAGACCGAACTTGTCTGCGCGGTTGACGATGATGGTATTGACGTTGGGCAGGTCGAGACCGGATTCGATGATGGCTGTGCACAGGAGCATCTGGTACTCGCCGGACGCAAACCCAAGGTAGACGTCGGCCATGTGCCGGCCTGACATCTGGCCGTGGGCTATGGCGAACCTGGTTCCGGGCAGAATGCGCTGCAGCCGTTCCGCGATTTCGTTGATGGTCTCAATCTCGTTGTGGACAAAGAAGACCTGTCCGCCGCGGGCGAGTTCGCGGGCAACGTAGTCGCAAATGACCCGGTCGTGCCAGGGCGCGACCTCGGTCGTGATCTCGCGGCGGCCGGGCGGGGCGGTGTGCATCTGCGAGATATCGCGCAGCCCGGACAGAGACATGTAGAGCGTGCGCGGGATCGGGGTGGCGGTCAGGGTCAGCACATCGACCTCGGCCCGCGCCGAGCGGATGCGCTCCTTCTGCTTCACGCCGAATTTCTGCTCCTCGTCGATTATCAGCAGACCCAGGTCGTGGTACGCGACTGCCGAATTGAGCAGTTGGTGCGTGCCGACAACGATGTCGACCACACCGGACTTGAGCCCGGCCAGGACCTCGCGTTGGGTCGCCGGGGACACGAGCCGTGAGAGCATCTCTACCCGCAGCGGGAACCGGGCGAGGCGCTTCTTGAAGGTCGCGTAGTGCTGGTAGCAGAGAATCGTGGTCGGCGCAAGGACCGCGACCTGCTTCAGGTTCGACGCCGCCTTGAACGCGGCCCGCAGGGCGATCTCAGTCTTGCCGTACCCGACGTCGCCGCAGATGAGCCGGTCCATCGGGCGCGGGGCTTCCATATCGCGTTTGACCTCGTCCATGACTTTGAGCTGATCCGGGGTTTCCTCGTAGGGGAAGGAAGCCTCCAGTTCGGTCTGCCACTTGTTGTCCTGTCCGAACTGGACGCCGCAGGCGGTTGCCCGGCGGGCGTAAATCTGGAGCAGTTCCTCCGCGTACTCGGCGCTGGCGCGGGCGGCCTTGGCCTTGGCGTGTAGCCACGACCTGCCGCCCAGCCGGTCCAGTGCCGGTGCCACACCTTCTGAGCCGACGTAGCGGTCGAGCAGACCGATGTTCTCGACCGGCACATAGACCTTGTCGCCGCCGGCGTAGGCGACGACGATGTAGTCCTTCTCGACGTCGGCATGCGTCATACGGCGCGTGCCCTCGAACGACCCGATGCCGTAGTCGATGTGCACGACGTAGTCGCCGGGTCGGAGCGAGACGATGTTGTCAATCGGCAGACCCTTGAATCGGCGGCGAGGGGGATGGAACACGGGCGTGCCGTAGATCTCTCGCTCAGTTAGCAGGCCGAAGCCGAGCGGCTCGCAGATGAACCCGGCGCTCAACGCACCGGTAAAGAAGTGCGGTCCGGCTCCGATGATGGAGGAGAGGCGCGAGCGCTGGCTGTCGGTGCTGGCGGCGACGAACCAAAGGAATTGGCGATTGGCGATTGGCGATTGTCGATTGTCGGGCGATTCGGCATTCGGCACTCGGCAATCGAAAATCTCGCTGCGGAGCAGCTCGATGTTGCCGAGGTAGCTGTGCGCTGGCGTGCAACCGAGGACGAACTCCGCATCGGGTTCGGTCGAGAGCAAGAGCACGGCATGAGCCTCGAACTCCGTGCCCTCGGTAATGATGATGAGATTGCGCGGAAGCAGAGTTGACGCCGGCTGGTCAGACTGCCCCGGCTGTTTGCGGGTCGGAATTGACGCGGCCTCGATGTGCGATACCGAGCGCTGGAGCAGTGGGTCGAATCGGCGGAGCGACGCGATGCTGTCCCCGAGGAACTCGACTCGGACCGGCGCTTCAGCCCCCTCCGCAAAGATGTCGGCTATGCCGCCGCGAGTCGCGTACTCACCCGGCTCGGTCACGAGGTCCGTGCGCTCATAGCCGTTCTCCTCCAGCCAACTGATGAGCTTCTCCATCTCCATCTGCCGATTCAGCGCCAGCGAGAGCGGTCCCGCACCGGCTACTCCCGATTCTCGACTCTCGACTCCCTGTTCCCATACCGGCGCAGGCTTGTTCAGACTCTCCGCAGAAGCCACGATGACTCCAGGGCCCGAACCGAGTGTTGCGAGCTGGGCAGGTAGACGCGGCGAGTCAGGCTCGAAGAACAGCAGGTTGAGGTCTGAGGCAACCGTTTCCAGGTCAAGGTGCAGTGCGCGCGCGGCGTGCGCATCGTCGGGGACCAGGACTACGGTCCGCCCGAGCCGCTGCGCCACGTCGGCGGCGAGCATTGAACGGGCGGCGCCGACCACGCCTGAGATGCCGGTGTGCGCGCCGGCTGCCAGGCGTTCAGCGAGTGCCGGCAGGAGTGCGGACCTGGAGAAACGTTCGAGGAGTTCGTGCATCAGGCGGACACGGATATCGGATTCTCACCACCAAGACACAAAGGCACAAAGCCGAAGTGGGACGACGAGACTGGTATTGAACCGCCAAGACGCCAAACGTTCAGAGCCTCCCTTTTTGGGAATCCTCTTGGTGTCTTGGTGTCTTTGTGGTTAGATCTCATTCTGGTTCTCAGATTCAGAAGGGGGCTTGCGCCCCCTCAGAAGAGAACGTCGACCTACTTCTTGGTCTTCTTCTTCGCGGTCTTCTTGGCGGCTTTCTTCACGCCGCGCTTCATGCAAGGCATATTGCCTCCTTTGGTTGGCGTGATGATACTTCGATTCCCCGTCCGGTCAAGCAACAGGTGATGCAGCAGGTGCTTCGGCAGGTGAGCCGACAGCGCGCCGGAGCCGCGGTTGCGTTTCACGAAGCACCCGACGAAGCGTACGTCGAAGCACCGGCAGAGGGATCGTGAGCTGCGTACTCGCGTGCGTCGTCAGTTGCGTCGCTCGTTCTATCTCGACCTGAACCTCGACCTCAGTCTTGAGCTCTGTCCGTCGCTGTACCGCGAGTTGCTCACGAAGTCGTACCGGTCGTTGTTCCGGCAGTTGTCTGCGACGTTGTTCGGTTCGATGTTCGGGTCGAAGTACGAGCAGTTGCACGTTTGGATGGATCCCGCGCTGTTTCGGCGGAGGCAAGGGGGGAGGCGGTCTGTGGGCCGTGGAGTGGGCGGCGGAATTGTAGTCGGGAACGTCCCGACCACTACATATAGATGGACTCCCATTCCCATTCCAACGCACGTGTCCGGGCCACACTGTCCAGCCGAATTCTACGACGTTGTAGAATGGACGGCGAGGCAGAAAGATGGCACAAGTGGCAGCAGAGAAGGCAGTTAGCTTGTTCCAACCGAAATAGACCCCTGCGCTGGGGCTATACTCTCCCAAACTCAACGGTAAGCTCAGTGCCGGGCTCAGGGGCGAGCTCAATCCCAAGCTCATTGCCCGGCTCAGTGGCAAGCTCTTTCCCAAGCTCAACGGCGAGTTCACTGGCGAGCTCCTTTCCGATCTCAATGGGAATCTCACTCCCAAGCTCAGTGGAGAGCTCCTTGCCGAACTCAATACCGAGTTCACTCCCAAGCTCAAGCGAAAGTTCACTCCCGAGTGCAATGGCGAGTTCAATCCCAAGCTCAGTGGGAAACTCTCTGCCAAGCTCAAGGCCGAGGAGCATGTCCCTCGGTTAGTTGAAATTCCTAGCGGCTCCCACATCACTTTAGGCAACTCTCTCTGTTGCGTCAATTTCTTTCGGTGACGCGGACCGTTCCAGTGCACTCAGCAATGCGGGGATGTGCCGGTAGCCATCTACGCACCGGAAGTGCTGCTCGGCATGTAGCAGCCCAGCTACACACCAGCGCCAGCGCATCTCGCCAGGGCGCCAGCGCTTC
>Ga0194126_10000740_pt1 | contig 55081 bp, 47 predicted proteins | sample TA2KigC150mmetaG_FD_148641 | JGI IMG/M metagenome (GOLD analysis project Ga0194126, IMG submission 148641) | Freshwater microbial communities from Lake Tanganyika, Tanzania - TA2015035 Kigoma Deep Cast 150m | ecosystem: Environmental > Aquatic > Freshwater > Lake | place: Tanzania: Lake... | reverse complement strand
TCGCCGCCTCGCTCAAACGAGCCTAACCTTCTGAAAATGATGCCATAAATGCCGAAATTGTACAGCAAAATCAGAGTTCATCCGGCGAATGCGGGCTCAGAAGACGGAGGATTTTTTGTAGCGTCGCTCTTGTCAACTGGCGGTCCATGGCCGGAGAGGCGCGACTGCGCCGAGACGAGCCGCTCCATATAGCGCAGGTCCTGTTTGGAGATGGCGAGCGAGCAATCCGTCCAAAGCTCGACGACGCGCAGCAATTCCTCCTTTCGGATGGGAAAACAGTGCTTTCGATGCTTGACCAGCGCTCGGCGCCGCTCGAATTTCGAACCGTCCGGATCGCGCATCCATTCTTGTGCGGTCTTGAGCGCCCCACCCTCCGCCGCGACGACGTCGACAATGTCAAGATCGAAAAGCTCGCGGGCCGAATAGACGCGACCGGCCGAGATAATCTGCTGGGTGCGGGCCGGCCCGACCCGCCGCGTCAGAAACGTCACCGCGCCCATGCCGGGAAATGTGTTGAAGGCGATTTCGGGCACGCCCAGACGCGACCCTTCCTCGGCGATGACAAAATCGGTGGCCAGCGCGCCTTCGAACCCGCCGCCCATGCACTGACCGCTCACGACGGAAAGCGTCAGAACCGGAAGGTCGAAGCCGGACGTGAGAGCATACATCACCTCGATGCACGCATAGGCGTAGGTTAGCAGCGACTCCCGGTCATTTTTCCTGATGCACGACACGAATGTCGCAAGATCGCCGCCCAGGCTGAATACATTCGGCTTTTTCGACGCCATCACGACATAGCGAATCGGCCAGTCGGCGCCTGCCGTTCTCATCAGATATCTGAGCGCGTCGCGAAATTCGATCGCGTCCTGCAGCATCCGCAATGTGTAACAATGCGGCGAATCTGCGCGATAATTCATCCACACCGATTGTGTCGGAGCGTGGTATTCAATGTCGAGGTGCTCAAAGCGCCAGTCGGGAAAGTTTTGAGGCGGATGTTTGAGGGGCGACGCGCTGCTCATCTCAAATGATCTAGGGCCAACGCCACCCTCCTCGGTCACACAGGAACGCTTGCGAGCCGCAACCCTCCGCACGACGCGGCCTCGCGATCCGCCAGACTCGCCATTTGAGCTTAAACTTGCATTTGGCAGTGATTTCAACTCTCGGTTGAAGAGATTTCCTTGTGAAGGATCGGACAAATGTCTGAATAAACGGAAAAGCGGATTAATTTCAATCTGCTATTTGGTGAGGTCCGCCGCGCCTGCGTCAAACCACCTCGAACCAAGTCGCCAGTCCGCCCGCTTCATGTTCAAGAATATCATCATGGATCGCCCATTTTCCGGGCGATTCCGCGACGAAGGCGGCGTGTTTGGTCTTGCCGGGCGGAACGATCACGCCATTGCGCCAATAGGGTTCCCAACCGTCGTCGAGATCATGCAGCAGGCGCATGCACTGGCCGTGCACATGCATCGCGAGCGCCACGCCCGACCTGTTGACAAATCCCAGCGTGACCGGGCTTCCGCGGGCGACCTTGAAGAGCGCGGGACCTTCATAGGCTTTCGTCGGCGCGCCGTTGATCGTCCAGACGGGGCCGGCCCCGCCCTTGCGCGGCTCGATCACGAGATCGACCTTCCTCGCCCCTGCAAGCTTGATCTCGGGAGGAAGCGCAGGATTTTGCGGGAGCGAGGCGATCGGCTGGCGCTTTAAGGCCTTTTCGCCTTTGGCTTGCGCGACGAGAAGATCGCGATCCTCGCCGCTCGGCCCGCGCAGAGTCAAACTGGCCTTGGCGCCTTCGGTCTCCGGCATGTCGAACATCAGTTCGAAGCGCGCGCCCGGCGCGACGGGAATGCTCCGCTTGATCGGCTCGAAGGCCTCGCACGGCTGGCCGTCGATGGCGATGACGAAAGGCTGGGCGCCCGCCACGGATAGAAGCATGATCCGCGCGTTGCTGAGATTGGCGAGCCGCAGCCGCACCCTGGCGCCCGGCGCGAAGCTTTGCGTCGCCGGCGCCGCCTGGCCGTTGACGCTGAGCAGGGAGCCGATCCTGCCGGCGCCGCGCGCCGTCGCCGGGTCGTCGAAGCCGCCGAGCACCTGACCAGCGTCGTCGAGCAGCCAGTCGTCGAGAACGAGCAGCAGGTCCGCGTCGGCCGGGAGCGGCGTCGGCTCATCGACGAGGAGCAGCCCCTTGAGGCCGCGGCCCATAAGCTCCGGCGTCGCGCCATAGACGCTCGGCCGATAGCAGAACAGGCCGGGATCGGCGAGCTTGCGGCGATATTCGAAGGACGCGCCGGGGGCGACCGGCGCCTGCGTCAGCGGCGCGACGCCCGCCGTCGCATTGTCGCCGCGCAGGCCATGCCAGTGAATCGTCGCCGGCAGGTCCAGCTTGTTGATAAAGCGCACGGCGAGTTCGTCGCCCTGCTTATAACGCAGAACAGGCCCCGGCGTGGTCCCGTCGAAACCCAGAATGGCGGTTTCGCGGGCGCCGGACAGAGACGCCTTCCCCGGCCGCGCTTCAAGCGTGCGCAGGCCCGCAGGCGCCTGCGCCAGCGCCGGCAATGTGGTCAGGCTGGCGGCGACGCCGCACAGCATGGCGCGGCGGGAGAGTGGCTTCGACATGGCGCGCTAGCTATGGCGCAGGCGAGCCGCCAGGGCAATGTCCGCCCAACTCTTCACGCGCGGTTAGGAGAGCGCTAGAACCGCCAAAAGCGCAAGGAGACCCAAGGCATGACCGTCCCACGCAGAAAGTTGACCGCCGCCATTTTCGGGTTCAGCGCCGCCGCCTGTTTTCTGCCGCCCGCCGCGTCGGGACAGGCTTCGCAAGCCTATTCCGATTATCGCCAGTCGCTGATCGCCGGCGGCTGGAGGCCGAACGTCGGCTATGGCTTGAAAACCGCCGGGGGCAAGGCCCTGTACAATTTTCCGGAGGTCGTCTGCGGCCCGACGCTCTGCAACGCCAAATGGCGCGACCCGCAAGGGCGCGAAAAGCTGATCACGCTGATCCGCGGGCAAAACGGCGCCGATCACCAAGTGGCGCCAAACTAGCCGGCGGCGCTGGCGTCGCGCCGCGTCCATGCTATAGAGCGTCGCCCGGCGAGTCGCGCTCGCGCTTGGCGCGCGTCGACGCCGCGTCCAAGCGCGCAGGGATGCGCCCTTTTTAGGGTTCAGGATCGTTTGAGTGGAAGTCGATCGCTCGGCTTCGCCTTGAGGGATCCCAATTCGTGGGCAGGGATTAAGGCGGCCTTCCCGCCGATCGCGGGCGTGGCGGAACTGGTAGACGCGCCGGATTTAGGTTCCGGTGACGAAAGTCGTGGGGGTTCGACTCCCTCCGCCCGCACCAGAGCCGCCTCCCGTGGCAGTCGCACACGCGTCGTCGCGCGCCGACGACGCAGCAGTTATTAGAAGGCGATCGAGATGCAGGTAACTCAGACCTCCTCGCAGGGTTTGAAGCAGGAATACAAGGTGGTTCTGCCGGCCGGCGAACTCGCCGCCAAGCTCGCCGCGCAGCTCGCCGAGTTTCAGGCGAAGAGTCAGATCAAGGGGTTCCGGCCAGGAAAGGCGCCTATCGGCCATCTCAAGAAGCTCTACGGAAAGAGCATCATGGGCGACGTGTTGCAGGAGGCGGTCAACGACGCCAACCGCAAGATCGTCGAGGAAAACGAGCTGCGCATAGCGTTCGAGCCGAAAATCGATTTCCCCGGCGGGCAGGAGGAAGTCGAGCGCGCGCTCGCGGCCGAGGGCGATTTTTCCTACGTCGTCACTTTCGAAACGCTGCCCAAGTTCGACATCGGCGCCTTCGACGACATTTCCGTGGAGCGCCCCGTCGCGGAAGTGGCGGATGAGGACATCGAGAAGGCGCTGCAGTCTCTCGCCGAGCGCGCCCAGGAGTTCGAGGCGAAGCCGGAAGGCGCAAAGGCCGAGATGGGCGACAAGGTGACGATCGATTTCACCGGCAAGCTCGACGGTGAGCCATTCGAAGGCGGCTCGGGCGGCGATGTCGATCTGCTGCTGGGCGCAGGCGCCTTCATTCCCGGCTTCGAAGCGCAGCTCGAGGGCGCCGCCGCCGGCGAGCACCGCCTCGTCAAGGTCCGTTTCCCGGATGACTACGCCGCCAAATCGCTTGCGGGGAAGGACGCCGAATTCGATGTGACGGTCAAGTCCGTCTCGGCGCCCAAGACGCTCGGACTCGATGAGGAACTCGCCAAGAAATACGGCTTCGAGTCGTTTGATGCGATGAAGACCGCCGTTCGCGGCAACCTCGAAGCCGACTTCGAAAAGGCCTCGCGCGGCAAGATGAAGCGCGCGCTCCTCGACGCGCTCGACAGCCGCTATTCCTTCGATCTGCCCGAAAGTCTCGTCGAGCAGGAATTCGCCAATATCTGGGGCCAGCACGAACAGGAAAGCCAGCAGGCGGGCCAACCCGTCGCCGAAGAAGGCAAGACCGAGGAAGAGACCAAGGCCGAGTTCCGCAAGATTGCCGAACGGCGCGTCCGGCTGGGGCTGGTTCTGGCCGAGATCGGCAAAAGCGCCGGCGTGACGGTTGAAAAGAAGGATCTGACCGACGCGCTCATCGAGCGGATGCGCATGTTCCCTGGCCAGGAGAAGGCCGTCTGGGACTATTACCGCACCAATGAACAGGCTCTGGCCCAGTTGCGCGCCCCGATATACGAGGAGCGCGTCGTCGATCATCTCGCCAAACTGATCAAGATCGCCGACAAGACCGTCTCCCGCGAAGCGCTGTTCAAGGAAGACGAGGAATAGTTCCGGCCGCCGCCTGTCGCAGCCGGCGGGTCGCGGGGGCAATCCGGCATCTCAGGCGCATGCGCGCGGCGCGGCCCGGAGCCGCGGCGCCATGACGCATTGTTGTCTTTGCGTCCGGCGCTGGCGCGGATATATGACGGGTCCAAGAGAGGCGGAGGCCGCGTGAGCCTGCGCCGGACGACAGAGGCGATACCCGATGCGCGATCCAATCGAAAACTACAGCCAATATCTCATTCCGCAGGTGATCGAGAACACCTCGCGCGGCGAGCGCGGCTTCGACATTTATTCCCGCCTGTTGCGCGAGCGCATCATCTTCATCACCGGACCGATCGAAGACCATATGGCGTCGGTCATCATCGCGCAGCTGTTGTTTCTAGAATCGGAGAACCCGAAGAAGGAAATCTCGCTCTATATCAATTCGCCGGGCGGCGTGGTGACTTCAGGCCTAGCCATTTACGACACGATGCAGTTCATCAAACCGAAAGTGTCGACGCTTTGCGTCGGCCAGGCGGCGTCGATGGGCTCGCTTCTGCTCGCCGCAGGCGCCGACGGTCTGCGCTATGCGCTGCCCAATGCGCGCGTGATGCTGCACCAGCCGTCCGGCGGCTTCCAGGGACAGGCGTCGGACATTCAGCGCCATGCCGAAGACATTCTGAAAGTGAAGAAGAAGCTCAACGACATCTACGTCCGTCATACGGGCAAGGATTACGACACGATCGAGCGGACGCTCGACCGAGATCATTTCATGTCGGCGGAGGAAGCGAAGGCTTTCGGAATCGTCGACGCGGTCCAGGAGAAGCGGCCTGACGAAGAAAGCGACGCAAAGCGCTGAACGCAGGAGATAAGGCGCCGCGCGAATTCGTAGTCTGCGGCGCCAATATGCTTGAGGGGATTGGGGCAGCGGGGCGCGAATGTTTCGTAAAATTCTCATCGCCAATCGCGGCGAAATCGCGTGTCGCATCATTAAGACCGCGAAGCGCATGGGGCTTTCGACGGTCGCCGTCTATTCCGACGCCGACGCTGACGCGCTGCACGTCGAAATGGCCGACGAGGCCGTCCATCTCGGCCCGCCGCCCGCCGCGCAGTCCTATCTTCTGATCGACAGGATCGTCGCCGCCTGTAAGGAAACCGGCGCCGAAGCGGTGCATCCAGGCTATGGATTTCTCTCCGAACGCGCCGCTTTCGCCATTGCGCTTGCGCAAGCCAACATCGTTTTCATCGGTCCCAATGTGCGGGCGATCGAGGCGATGGGCGACAAGATCGAGTCGAAGAAATTCGCCTCGGCGGCCAAGGTCAGCGTCGTGCCGGGCTATCTTGGCGTCATCGAGAACGCCGAAGAAGCGGTCACAATCGCGAAGGATATCGGCTATCCCGTGATGCTGAAGGCGTCGGCGGGCGGCGGCGGCAAGGGCATGCGCATCGCCTTTTCCGACGCCGAAGTGATCGAAGGCTTTACCCGCGCGCGATCGGAGGCGGCGTCCTCCTTCGGCGACGATCGCGTCTTCGTCGAAAAATTCATCGTCAATCCGCGCCATATCGAAATTCAGGTGCTCGGCGACAAGCACGGCAACGTCATCCACCTGAACGAGCGCGAATGTTCGATTCAGCGGCGCAATCAGAAGGTGATCGAAGAAGCGCCGTCGCCGCTGCTCGACGAGAAGACTCGTCGCGAAATGGGCGCGCAGGCCGTCGCCCTCGCCAAGGCCGTGGATTATGATTCGGCCGGCACGGTCGAATTCGTCGCCGGCCAGGACAAGAGCTTCTACTTCCTCGAAATGAACACGCGCCTACAGGTCGAGCATCCGGTGACCGAACTCATCACCGGCGTCGACCTCGTCGAGCAGATGATCCGCGTCGCGGCAGGCGAGCCGCTGCAGCTCAAGCAGGAAAACGTCAAGATCAACGGCTGGGCGGTCGAGAGCCGAATCTACGCCGAGGATCCGACGCGCAACTTCCTTCCTTCGATCGGACGGTTGGTCAAATACCGCCCGCCGGAGGAGAAGCGTGAAGCCGGCGTCACGGTGCGCAACGACACCGGCGTCACCGAGGGGCGCGAAATTTCGATCCACTACGATCCGATGATCGCCAAGCTGGTGACGCATGCGCCGGATCGCCTGCGCGCGATCGTGGCCCAGGCCGACGCCCTCGATCGCTTCGTGATCGACGGCATTCGGCAGAATATTCCGTTCCTGTCGTCGCTCATGCAAAGTCCGCGCTGGCGCTCAGGCAATCTTTCGACGGGATTTATCAGCGAAGAATATCCGGAAGGGTTTTCCTCGCAGGCGCCGCAGGGAGATTTGGCGCACACGCTTGCTGCGATCGCGACGCTGATGGACCACATCGGCAATGAGCGTAAGCGCAAAATCTCGGGACAGTTGCGCGGCGGAAAGCCGGTCGAATTCCAGCGCGAGCGCGTTTGCATGCTGGGCGATCAAAGATTCGACGTATGCGTTGAAGCGCAGGGCGAAGCGCTGATCGTGCGCTTTCCCGAGGGCGATCTGCGCGCGCATCGCGTCTCGACTCAATGGCGTCCGGGCGAACTCGTGCTCGAAGGCGATGTCGACGGCCGCACGGTCTATGTGCAGGCGCGGCCGATTCTCAACGGCTACGCGCTGTCGCACCAGGGCGTCGAGGTGACGGCGCGCGTCTATACGCAACGCGAGGCCGAACTCGTCTCCTTCATGCCCATAAAAAAGGACGCCGGCGCCTCCAAGCATCTGTTGTGTCCGATGCCCGGTCTGGTGAAGACCATCGACGTGGCCGAAGGCCAGGAGGTCAAGGCCGGCGAGGCCTTGTGCATGGTCGAGGCCATGAAGATGGAAAACGTGCTGCGCGCCGAGCGCGACGTCACCGTGAAGAAGATACTCGCCAAGCCCGGCGACAGCCTCGCAGTGGACGCCGTGATCATGGAGTTCGCGTGAGAGCGAGAATTTGCGCTTCTTGTTTTGAGCGCCATATGCTACCAAAATGGATGTGTTTCGTCTCCATTTTGGAGCCAGAATGCCCGTCAATCTCTCCATAAAGAATGCGCCTGACGATGTCGTCGTCAAGCTGAAGGCGCGCGCCGCGCGCAATCACCGCAGCCTCCAGGGCGAGTTGATGGCGATCGTGACGGCTGCCGCCGAGGAGCCCTACGCGACGCTGGCCGATATACGGGATAGCGTCCGGGGGCTGAAATTGAGCGCGCGCAGCGAGTCGGCCGAAATCGTCAGGCAGATGCGCGACGAGCGAATACGTGCCCTCCTCGATCGTCGTTGACGCCTCCGCTTTCGCCGCTGTCCTGTTCAAAGAACCGGAAGGCGACGTCCTTGCCGATTCATGGGCGAGTTCTGTTGTCGTCGCGCCAAGCTTGCTGTGTTACGAAATTGGAAACGTCGCGCTGACAAAAGCGCGCCGCTATCCTGAAGAAGCTGATGACTGCTTTGAGGCCTACGACATCTTTCTGCGCCTCAGAATCCAATTTGCCGAGGTTGGATTTTGTGAGGCATTGGCGCTTGCCCAGCGCCGGAACTTGACCATCTACGACGCCTCATATGCATGGCTTGCATTGTCGCGCGGTCTCGATCTTATAAGTTTGGACAGAAGACTTATCGCTGCGTTCGAAGCCGAGAAGTCCGCCACGCATGGCCGATAGCGAAATTACAAATTCAGAAACAAACTCACCGAAAGAATGTGATTGATCCGGTGATCGAACTTCTGTTCGCGCCGCGAGACGACGCGCGACTGGATCAGCTGGTTCATATAGCCGATCTCCACGCGCGCCTTCTCGCTGAAAGCGTAGCCGAGGCCGGCGAAGCCGCGGTTCTGATCGAAGCCGAAGCGAGCCGAGGGCGTCGTCGAATTCAGCCGCACGAACGCCTCGTCCCAGAGCACAAGGCTCAGGGGCGCATTCTCCCAAAGCGGATGCGAAAAACGCACGAATTGGCGCAGGCGCCATTCGACGGGATTCACGTTCTGAATAAACCGCTGCTCGAGTCTTGTGCGGCTCGTCAGGTCGCCGAACGTCGCCTTGTCGGTGAGCAGAACCTGCTGCCAGATCCGATTTTCATGCTGTGGCTTGGCGGCTTCCGGAAAGGTTGCGACATGTGCGTAGCCGAACCAGACGCTGGCGTTATCTGACAGCGCGTAGCCGACGCCCGCGCGTCCCAGCGCCTGATCGGCGATCGCGCCATCGTCCCGAAACCGCCCCTGGCTTTCGAGCCACAGCCGCCATTTCTTAAGACTTGGATCAATCGAACCGAGTCTCGCTATGGCGGTGACGTTTTCCCAGATCCTGAAATCTTCGTCGACAGCCGCCGCGGGGACGGCGGACGCAAGCGTCCCCGCCAGAGACGCGCCGTAGACGGCAAACCGCTTCGTTCTGAGAGTCGTCGGCGCCGGCACGGCTGTCTCCGCAGGAACCAGATTCTGCGCGTATTGAAGCGGCTCGCGCCGGATTCGTCAAACGCCACAGGCCGCGCCTCCTGGCGTGGCGGATCAGGCCGCCACGGCCGAAGATGGCGCCGCCCGCGCGCGTTCCCGGAACAGGCCGTGAAGCGCGTCCCAATCGAGCGCCATTTCGCCGCCGTCGCTTCGAAGCTGCTCGTCCCAGCTGGCCAGCAGATCGAGACAGGCGTGGTCGATATAGGTCAGCTCGCTGAGATGGACATGCACCCGCGCCCCTCGCGGCAACGCTTCAAATATGGAGGCAAGCTTCGGCAGCCGGATAAAGGTCGCCGCGCCCTCCAGGTGGATCACCGTCATGCCGTTCATCTGCTCGGTGCGGATGTTGAGATGCGTGAAGGTATAGACCAGGCGAGCCACCGCGAGACCGACGCCAACCGCAATGCCGGTCAGCACGTCCGTCGCCACCACCGTCGCCAGCGTCGCCGCATAGATTCCCGTTTCAATGCGGTCCTGGCCCCACAGGAATCGGGCGAAGCTCAGATTGATGAGGTTGAGCCCCGCATAGACAAGAACCGCGGCGAGGCTCGCAACCGGAATGATGCGCAGCACGTCCGGCGCGAGGGTGATGAACAGCAGGATCCACACGCCATGCAATATCGTGGCGAGTCTCGTCCGACCGCCCGCCTCGACATTGGCCGAGCTGCGCACGATCACGCCCGACACCGGCAGCACGCCGAGCGCGCCGCAAATGAGATTGCCGACGCCCTGCGCGACGAGCTCCTTGTTGTAACGCGTTCGCGGCGTGCGGCGCTGCATCGCGTCGACGGCGGTCGCCGTCAGAAGCGATTCCGCGCCTGACACGAAGGCGAGCGACAACGCGGCCGCCCACAGCGCGCCCTCTCCAAGTCGGCCCAGCGTATGCGTCGTTGGCAGGCTCACCGCGGCGAGAAGATCGTCGGGCGCCGGCACGAATTTGATGTCGAGCGCGAGGAATGACGCGACCAGCGTCGCCAGACCCACGCCGATCAACGGCGCGGGGAGAAAGGACAGCCATCGCGGCGCAAAGCGACGCCAGGAGAGAATGGCGGCGACCGTAAGCAATCCGATAAGGGCGGCAGCCTGATGCGCCTCCATCGTGACGCCCTTCCAGATCGCCAGCGGCAACGACCAGAGATTGATGAGGCCGCCGAATTCCTGCCCGGCGCCGGGCGGCGTGTCGTCGACCATGACATGAAACTGCGAAGCGAAAATCAGCAGTCCGATGCCGGCCAGCATGCCCTGGATCAGCGCCGGCGAGACCGCTCGAAACACCGGCCCGAAACGCAGGGCGCCGGCCGCGATCTGAATGGCGCCGGACATTATCACGATGAGTCCGAACACTTCGAAGCCGAGATCCTTGATGAATACCGCGGCCATCACAGCCGCGCCATTCGCCGCGCCGCTCACCTGAAGCGGACAGCCGGAGAGCAGCCCGACGACGATGCCGCCGACGACGCCGCTGATGAGGCCGACAGCGGCGGCGTTCTCGAAAGGGAAGCCGGCGACGAGCGCGAGGCCCATCGACAGCGGCAGCGCGACGAGCAGCACGACGATCGAGGCGAAAATGTCATCTTTGATTGTCGAGAGGCGAGAAGGCGCGACATCAATCTCGACAGACATTTCCACGTACCCCTTTTTGGTTTGACGGTTCGGCGTAAGCGACGACAGATCAGACTTCGATGCTGACGCGTTCACGCGCTCTTGGTGACGACGTTTGCGACGGCGTCGGCGCGAGGCCGAATTGGCGGATCGTCGGGTCGTAGACGAAGACTTCGCCCGTTTCGATCTTGTAGACCCAGCCGTGCAGCCGCAGCTTGTCCTGAGCGAGCGCCGAGGCGACGACCGGATGCGTGCGCAGATTCTCAAGCTGCGCCAGCACATTCTCCTGAATGGCGACGTTGAGCTGTTCGGCGCCGGTGCGGTCCGCGTATTTTTCCACCATGATTCGCCGCGTCGTTTCGGCGTGCGACAGCCAGTCGCTCAGCGCCGGAAAAGCGGCGGCTGGCGGCGGATCGAGCAGGCCTTTCATCGCCCCGCAGTGCGAATGGCCGCAGACGATGATGTCCTTGACGCCCAGGCCAGCGATCGCGAATTCGATCGTCGCCGCTTCGCCTCCGCGCACCGCGCCATAGGGCGGCACGAGATTGCCGGCGTTGCGCAGGATGAACAGGTCGCCGGGCGCCGACTGGGTCAGCAGGCACGGATCGATGCGCGAATCCGCGCAGGTGATGAACAGCGTCTCCGGCGCCTGGCCTTTGGCGAGACGCTCGAACAATTCGCGTTGACCGCCGAACACCCGCGACTGGAAGTGGTGTAGACCTTCGATCAACCGCTGCATCGCGATCTCCTGCCGCTCGTTCGAACTCTCAAACCTGTTGCATTGAAGCAGCGCTCGATCCGCGATCGGATGAACGCGTCTCGGGCGGAAGGTTCAGTTGACGTCGTCCGCCTGCTCGTCCGACTGTTCGACCGCGCCAATTCTGGACTGATCGCAGTCGGCGTCCGCCGCGACCTTCGATTTCCCGAAAAAGTCGCAGAGCAGACAATGTCCGGCGGCGCCGTCCATGAATTCGCGCGCCGTCGCAATCTCCGGCGAAACAGCGCCGGCCAGGACGAAAGCCACAAGCGCGATGAAATGAGCCATGCCGGTCCTCCTTGTCGTGACGCTGATGCGCTAAAGATGGCGCAGGGCATTGATATTGAAAATAAGGATATATAAATTAATTACATCGAGAAAAGCGATGCAACGATGGAACGTCTGAATTATCAGCACCTTTTCTACTTCTGGAACGTCGCCCGGGAGGGAAGCGTCACCCGCGCGAGCGAAAAGCTCGGGCTGGCGCAGCCGACAATCAGCAGCCAGATCGCGGTATTCGAGTCCGCGATCGGCGCGCAGCTTTTCCGCAAGGAGGGTCGCCGGCTGGTGATGACCGAGACCGGACGCACCGTGTTCAACTACGCCGACGAAATATTCTCGATCGGCCGCGAACTCGGCAGCGCGTTGAAAGGCCACGCGGGGGCGCTCAGCGTGAGACTGAGCGTCGGCGTCTCAAACGCCCTGCCCAAACTCATCGTGTATCGTCTGCTCGAATCTGCGCTCGCCGCGCATTGTCAAGTCGTCTGCCATGAGGACAAGACCGAGCGTCTGCTGGCCGAACTGCCGGTGCACGGAGTCGATCTCGTTCTCTCGGACTGGCCGGCGACCGGCGGCGCGGATGCGCGCATCTACAATCATCCGATCGGCGAATGCGGCGTGGCGGCCTTTGCAGTCCCCGAATTGCACCAACGCTATCGGAAGAATTTCCCGCGTTGCCTCGATGGCGCCCCGCTCTTGCTGCCGACGTCGAACACCGCGTTGCGCCGTTCGCTCGATCAATGGCTGGACGCCAACAGTCTCTTTCCGAAGATCGTCGCGGAAATAGAGGACAGCGCCCTGCTGAAGACCTTTGGCTCCGCGGGCGCCGGGATATTCATGGCCCCGACCGCCGTCCGCGCCCAGGTCGAAGAGCAGTATGGCGTCAAACATGTCGCGACGCTGGACGGCGTCAGTGAGCGATTTTATGCGATCACCGCGCAGAGGAAGATCAAGCACGCGGGCGTCGTGACCATTCTGGAGTCCGCCAGAGACTGGCTCGCCTAGAACGCGGGGCGACGCCCGAGCGCCGCCCCATCTCCGATCCGATTAGAACGCGACTCTTATCGTGCCCATCGCGTTGAACGGCGCGCCTGGATAGATGCTGAGTCTCGGCGTCGAGAAGTTGTTGTCCACGGATTCGAAATACCGGGTGTTGGCGAGGTTTCGCAGATTGAGCTGCGCGGTCACGTCGTTGCCCATGACCTTGAGCTTGTATGCGGCCATCGCGTCGAGCCGCACATAGCCGGGCAGCTGGAAGGTGCTCTGATCGTCGCCCTGGCGGTTGCCGACCACGAACACGCCAAACCCGAGACTGAACCCATCGAGCTCGGCAATCTCCTTGATGTCCCATTTCGCCCAGAAGCTGCCCTGATAGCGCGGCACGCCAATCAGGCGGCGTCCGAGCGTGGTGGTCGCCAGATCGGTGTTGCTGTCCTCGGTGACGCGCGCGTCCATATAGGTGAAGCTGCTGATCAGGCTGAGATTATCGAGAATCTTCCCCGTCGCGTCGAGTTCTATGCCCCGGCTGCGCGCCGCGCCGATCAGGACGAGCGCGGTCGGATCGAGCGATGTGACGTCCCGCACCGGAATATTCGTCTTCGTGAGGTTATATAACGCCAGTGTCGTCAACAGACGTCCCTCGAACCATTCCGCCTTGGCGCCGATTTCGATCTGTTCGCTCTTTCCCGGTGCGAAAGGCCGGTTGAACTGGTCGACGCCAATCGAGGCGTTGACGTTCGGTCCGAACGCCTGCGTCCAGCTTCCATAGAAGCTCGCCCAGGGAACCGGCTGGACAAGGAGTCCGACGCGGGGACTGAAGGCCTGGTCGAAACGCGTGGGCGCAAAGAAAGTGTATTGCCGATTGGCGGTGGAAAAGGGATTGCCGACGGCGAAGGGATTGACCGTATAGGGATGAGTGAAGATGTAGGATTCCGCCAGGTCGCCGGTGGAGCCTCTCGCCTGGCCTTGCCAGAACCAGTCGAAGCGACCGCCGCCCAGAATATGCACTTTGCCGTCCAGAAGCGTGATGTGATCCTGGAAGTAGAAACCTTCCTGGTTCGTGAGGTTCGCTTGGCGATCGTTCAGGAAGCGGGGCCGGTCAAACACGCGTTGCCAGTCATAAAAGGCCGTAGGGATCGTGGTGTAGATGTTGCTGGTCCACGGATAGAACATATTGACGCTGAGCAGAGGATTCGGCGGAAAGAAGCGTCCCTGATTGCCGTATATCGAGTGGACGCGCTGATAGTCGAATCCGAGCAGCGTGTCGTGATGGGAGCCGAGAAAATCGAAATGCCCGAGCAGATCCAAATTGGTTCCGTAGACATCCGAGTCATTCTGCTGACTGAAGGCGTTCTTCAGGACATTGCCGATCGCATCGACGCCTGCATGACTGGAGTAGGCGTCGTCATGATGCAGGAACGCCGCCAGAAACCGCTGCTTGAACGTGAACGTGTCGTTGAAACGGTGCGTGAAGTCCGATCCGACAAAGACATTGTTGTTATTGGACAGCGGCACATACGGCCCTTCAAGGTTGCGCGAAACCGGAACGTCCGCCGGCCGCGTGGTCTTGAAGGGATTGACGGTCAGGCCGAGCGTTGGCCGATAATCCTGATTGTAATACTCGACGTCCGCCACGAAGGTCGTATCCTCATCCGGGCGCCAGGCGATGCTCGGATTGACATGCACGCGTTCGGCGCGGCTGAAATCGACAAATCCGCCAGTGTTCAAATAGCCGCCCGAGAACCGATAGAAGAGAGATTTATCTGCGTTCAATGAATCGACCATGTCCCATTCGGTAAAATAGTCGTTATATTTGCCGAAGCGCTGCTGGACCATGTAGATTCGATTGACGACCGGCCGCTTCGTTATAAGGTTGATCAGTCCGCCAGGATCGCTGCGTCCGTAGAGCATCGCGTCCGGCCCTTTCATCACTTCGATTCTCTCGATGTTCGACGTGCCGAAATCGGTAAAGTTGGTCGGCGACACCGCCAATAATCCGTTACGGAAGATTCGCGGCGTCTGGAAGCCGCGAATGCGGGTGAAGGAGGCGTTGCCGCCCTGCGTCTGCGCCGATTGTACGCCGCTGACGTTTTCGAGCGCGCCCTTGATGTCGGTGATGCTCTGATCCTGAATCACTTCCCCTGGCACGACCTTTACCGAAGCGGGAAGCTGGATCATTGGAATGGCCATCTTCGTCGCTGTGGACGTGGTCTTGACGACATAGCTATCCTGCCGGCGGGGAATCCCCAGGAGCGGCTGAGGCGCAGACTGCGACGGCGACGGTTGCGAAACGGCGCTTTGTGGGGCGCCCGTCGAGGCGCCTCTCGAGAGCTGTGTGCGCTGGGGCTTTCCGGTCGTGCGGGACCCGATATCGATCGTGGGCAGACTTTGTTGCGCTTCGGCAATGGTCGACCAGCACATGAGGGCGAGCGCTCCGGCGGAGACGCCGCGCGATAGAGTGTTGACGGACATGTGAATCCCCTTATGCGGCGCGAACCGCAATTCTGAATTGATCTGAGAGTGGCGCAGCCTGTCTTGGAAAGGCGATCAGGTCAGGAAAACACAGGGGGCGCGCGGGACGACCAACTACTGGCCCACCCCAGGACGGGAGAAAAGAATCCGCGACGGGTGAAATAGGCGACGTACCTCTCAGCCGCACGAGCGAAACAATATCCGGCGATACAAATGCCTGCGATGAGAAAAGCTAAAGTGTCTCGCCCGCCTGCGGTGCAGGTTAGGCAACATTGCATGTGCGCGCGGCGCGGACGCGCCGGAGCTTCGCCGCCTGCCTGCGCGTTGCAGTTTGCACCATCCGTGGATGAGATCAGGCTGTTTCCACCCGCCAGGAACTCCTGAGATTCGACCGCAGAGCGCGGACCGATTGTCAGCAAGAGAGCGATGGCGGCAATCTGCAGATAAGCTGCTAAGCGGAAAAATCTCGCGAGCGATCGAAAGTCAGTCGTGCAGGAAAAGACATTCGATGCGGGAAGTCCGATCCGCCTGCCGAATCGAATCGCAAGACCGACAACCGCCCGGCGCGGATCGGCTTTTTTGAGTTCGGCAAGCGGATGATTCCGAGGCATTGACAGGACCAAATGGAAGTCTTTCAGAGAGTGAAGAGTCGGGATATTTGATACGCCAGGTCACCTTGCGACAGCCTGTCAATGGGCTTGATGCTGGCAGTTACTGCGCCTTGTGACATTTTGGTCACAAGGCGCCTCGCAGCGCGGAACGCCTCCCCTGCGCGAGTTGGCGCGGCAACGGTCGAGGTTCAACATCGTGAGTCGCTAAGCTTTGCACTGTAGAAGAGCGTCTCTATATCGCGTCCGCGCGCATGAAGCGCTCAACGTCGCTGACGTCTTCCATGCGCTTTCTCTATAAACGAACGGTTCGCGCGCAGGCTGTAGACTCAAGGCGCACACGGAGTATCGCGGATGAAAATCCTGCTGATCGAGGATGAGAAGGAGATGGCGCGTCTGGTGGCGTCGCTGATTGCTCATTCCGGTTTCAAAATCGACGTCGTCACGACAATCGCCGATGCGCTCGATGCAATTCGCGAAGTAGCGTATGACTTGCTTCTCTTGGACAGAAGACTGCCCGATGGCGACGGGGCGTCCGTCTTGAAGGCGGCCAGACACCAGCATCCCGGCATTCGAGTCATCATGTTGACTGCGTTGGATGCGTTGAGCGACAAAATATCCGGGCTAAACGCCGGGGCCGATGATTACTTGACCAAGCCTTTTCAGGGCGAAGAGCTGATAGCGCGTATCCGCGCCTGTTTGCGGCGGCCAGGCGGCGACACCCGCCCGCCGATTGTCGTCGGCGCCCTGTCTTATGATCTGCAGACCGACGACGTAACGATCGATGGTTCGATCATCCATTTGTCTCGTCGAGAAATGATGCTGCTGAGAACGCTCGTGCAAAGAGTTAGCAGAGTAACGTCACGAGAATCGTTGCTTGACGAGATTTATGGAATTGAAGACAACGTGCGCGATACGGCCCTTGAAACGATCGTTTCGCGACTTCGCCGGAGATTGTCGGAACTCGGCGCTCGCGTCGAAATTCATACCGTGCGCGGGAGGGGCTATCTGCTCGCGGAGAAGGGATTATGAAATCGTTACCCCTCGCGCCGCGCGTTGTCGGATATCTTATCGTCGCTCAGTTGTTTGCCTTTTTCTGTGGGTGGATCCTTTCGACCGCGCTATCGATGACGGGAATTGGCGTTTTTCCTTCGTCATGGGATTCGCTGGCGATTTCACGTGCGCAGCGGCAGGCGATCGCGTCGCTTACCGCCGACGGAGATGGAACGGTCCGCATTACGCCGACGCAAGAGCTTCTAACCGAGATTCGTCGTGCGCCGCACATGCGCGTCGCCGTGTTTGACAAATTCAAGCAACCGCTGGCCGGTTCAGACCCAGTCCTGGTTTCCATTCTGACTCCCGTCGTCGGCATCAGTCCGACACATGTTCATTTTGCGCTTCCAGAGGATGACAGTTTTGCGCCCGAAGGCTTCATGGCGCCGATGAGGACGCCATTCGGACAGCTGCATGTCGCGGTGCATGGACAGAAATTTCAATGGAACGATCTGATCGACGCCTGGGCGTTCGATATCAAGCTGCTTGCCGCCTATTTCGCGATGGCGATCGTGCTGTCAACCGCGACCGCGTGGTTCGCCGTGCGAAACGGGCTCTTGCCCCTGCGGCAAGTTGCACATGAAGCGTCCCTCATTGAGATGGATACTCTGGGTAACCGGTTGACGTTGAGCGTCGTCCCCACCGAGGCGATGCCGCTTGTCGGTGCGATAAATCAAGCGCTCGAAAGGTTAGATATCGGGACGAGAAGGCAACGACTTTTTACAGCCAACGCCGCTCATGAGTTGCGGACGCCAGTCGCCGTGCTTGCCGCGCGCCTTGACGCGCCGCGCGAACCAAATTTCGACAGCCAGCTCAAGCGAGATGTTCAGCGAATCTCGCATATCATTCAACAGTTGCTCGCTGAGGCGCGCGCCGAAGAACAGTCATTGCCTCTCGATGAAGTCGTGGATGTCGCCGCATCGGTGCGCGCAATGGTCGATGACGCTGCGCTGCTTGCTATCCGCAACAGTCGTGAAATCGAGTATTTGGGACCGTCCAGCGCCGTCCTGGTTCAGGGCAATAAAAGTGCGATAGAAGCTATCGTCGCCAATCTGATAGACAACGCGCTCAACGCCGAGCCAGAACATGGCGCGGTCATGGTTCGAGTGGATAGAAATGCGACGATCGAGGTGATAGATCACGGCCCTGGAATTGCGGTGGAGGATCGGCAGGCGATTTTCGAACCATTCTGGCGCAAGCGCGAAGACGCCTCAGGCGCAGGGCTTGGCTTGGCGATCGCCAAGGAGCTCGTGACCAAGCTAAAGGGAAAAATCTGGGTGGACGACACGCCCGGCGGCGGCGCGACGTTCAAGATGTCGCTTCCGCGTGTCGTTGAATAAGGCGACCTGAGCCTCGACGGCGACCGCCGGATTTGGATCAACGCGATCGCGCCCTGCGAGGGCGAACAGACGGGCCACGCCCGCCCTACCCCGCCGCGCGCAGTTGCGCGACCCGCACCGGCACGGGCGGATGCGAAAAGTAAAATGTCGCGTAAAGCGGGTCGGGCGTCAGCGTCGCGAGGTTGTCGCGCGTGAGTCGGGTCAGCGCCGAGATCATCGGCTCCTTGCCGACGAGATCGCGGGCGAAAGCATCGGCTTCGAACTCAGCCCGGCGCGAGCGCCAGGCGAGCAAGGGCGACAGGACATGCGAGATCGGCTCGCGCGCCAGCAGCAGCGCGACGAGCACGATGCCCGGATCATTCGGCAGTCCGAACCAGCCGGCGAAGACGTCGGAGCCGAAAACCAGCCACAGCACGGCGAAACCAAGGAAGGCGATCGCCGCCGCCTGCAGCAGCATCTGCCGCACATGGCCGAATTTGAAGTGGCCGAGTTCATGCGCGAGGATCGATTCGATCTCGTCGGGCGAATGTTTCGCAAGCAGCGTGTCGAAGAAAACGATGCGCTTGGCTTTGCCGAAACCGCTGAAATAAGCGTTGCCATGCGTCGAGCGCGTCGAGGCGTCCATCACATAGAGCCCTTTCGACTCGAAGCCGCATTTGGCGAGGAGCGCCTCCATGCGCTGCTTCATCGCGCCCTCTTCAAGCGGCTTGAATGTATTGAAGAGCGGCGCGATGACCGTCGGATAGATCACGGCCATCGCGATCGCGAGCGCGATGAAGGCGACATAAGCCAAGAGCCACCATGTGTCCGGCGCGGCGCGCAGCAGCCAGAACATCCCGAACAGCAAAGGCGCCGAGATGACGATCTCCAGGGCGCCGGTCTTCGCCTGATCGAGAAGAAATGTCCGCGGCGTCAGTCGATTGAAGCCGAACCGCGCCTCGAGCCAGAACGCGCGCGCGGCGGCGAAGGGCATGTCGATCAAACCGGCGATCGCGCCGAAAAGGAGAACGAACAGAACGCTGCGCAAGAGGCCCGGTTGGAGAAGAACGGCGATCGCCGCATAGAGCGGCGCGAGCCCCAGCGCCAGCCACAAAATCGAAATCGCGGCGTCGACAATCGTTTCGACGATGGAAAACTCGGTTTTCGCGATCGTATATTCGGCGGCGCGACGATGATCGTCGAGCGTCACTTCACCCGCGAAATCCGGCGGCACCCGATCGCGATTGGCCTCAACCGTCGCCATCTGTCGCAAGCGCAAATAAACGCCGAGGCCGGCCGAGGCGGCGATCGCCAGACAAATCACGACGCCCATTACGCTCATTCCGAACTCCCGCAAATTCTCCGAGGCAATATAGGAGGCCGCGTTCCTGTTTGCGAGAGCGCCGCCTTGCCGCCGACGCCTTCGTGGCGCGACGGCGGGGGAGGCGAGCGGGTGGCGTTCGCCGGAGGCGCCCGTCGAACGATTCCAAAAAATGCGTCGAACGCGATCGGTTCATTGAAGAACTGGTCGATTCCGTCGGGCGTCTGTATTTTGGCGGCGACGCCTGAAGCCGAAAGACCCGTTTGGCAGCAGGCGCGATAGGGAGACTCCGTTGAAATTGTCCTTTTTCATCGCCGCCGTCGCCGCCGTTCAAGGCGCGGCGGGCGTCGCACTCGCCGCCGCGGCGGCCCATGTCGATTCGAGTCCCTTTCTCGCGTCGGCGAGCCAATTTCTCATGATCCACGCCGCCGCCGGCCTCGGCCTCGCCGCGCTTGCGCGCGCAACGCCGCGACCGCAAGCGAACTGGCTCGCCGCGATCGCGCTGGCGCTGCAAGCCGGGGTGACGCTGTTCGCCGCGGACCTTGCGGCGCGCGTCTTTCTAACGGGGAAATTATTTCCCTTAGCCGCGCCGATTGGCGGCGGACTGACAATCTTAAGCTGGAGCGCTCTGGCGGTCTGGGCGACATTTGCCATGTTATGTGCAAATTCGTCGAAGACGCCCCGCGAAAGCTAGACAACTGTGGGAAACCGCCCCACCATTCACCTATGTCGGTTTCAAGCTCCGACCTTTCATCCTCGGCGGCCCCGAGCGATGACTCCCCGCGTGCGAGCGATCCTTTGCTCGGGCGACGGCTGCTCATTGTCGAAGACGATCCTTATATCGCGCTGGCGCTTGAAGAGACGCTTTCAGAATTCGGCTTGATTATCGCGGGGATGGCGCGCAGCGTCGAAGAGGCGGTGCGTCTCTCGCGCGAGGACGGCGTGGACCTCGCGCTGCTCGACGTGAATATCGGGCACGAAAGGATCGATCCGGTCGCCGACGCGCTCGCCGCCCGCGGCTGCCCGTTCATCTTCACCACGGGCTGTGGGCGCGCGGGATTGCCCGAGGCGTATCTTGAGCACGCCATGGTCGAAAAACCATTCTATGTCGAGGAAATCCTGGCTGCGCTGCGCAGTGAGCTGACGCGCGCCGAAGATCACTAGGTCGCGCAGCGATCGGGCGGAATCGCCCAAATGCGGCTGACGCGATCAATTCCAAAAGCTTGGAGCGCGCTGCGAAAATGCATGGACCCACTTTTTTGCGGCGCGCCCCGCACTCTCGGCGTTTCGCCACTTTATCGCCGCCCTTGACCGCGACAAGCGATGTCCTTGAGACCAGCTTCCGGAGCCCGGGGCTTGCAGCCGTCCGCCTTAACCAACAAGCCCTCGCCTGCCCTTAAGGCGCGCCGTCCATCCGCCGCCACGCTGCGCCGGCTGGCGATCGCCGCGGCGGCGGCCGCGTCCTTCGCGGGGATTTCGGCTGCGGCGGCGCCCTGGCTGTTCTCGCCGACCGCTCTCATGGACGCGGTCGCCGATCAGCTCCAGGGGTCTTCGGGACTCTATGTGGCGGCGCGCGGCCAAATCAGCTTTTCGCTCCTGCCGCGCCCGAGCATCGCCGTCGAATCCGTCGCCTTCGCCGATCGCAATGGCGCGCTGTTTATCGAGTCGAGCGAGCTTCACGGCGACGTCGACGTTCTGCCCTTGTTGGCGGGACGGCTCAAGGTCACGGCGGTAACGCTCATCCGGCCGCATGCGCGGATCGATTTCGACAAGACGCCGGACGGCGCGCCAGGCGCGGCGGCGCGAGCCGCGGCCGCAAAGCCGGCGACGCTCGAAGCCGCCGCGGCGGATAATGTGCGGTTTGGAACCGTATCGATCGTCGATGGCGACGCACGGATCTCCTATCGCGGCCGGCTCTATGCGCTGGAGAGAATCGCCGCGAAATTTGAATGGCGCCGCATCGGCGAGGCGGCGGCCCTGACGGGCGCGTTTGACGTCAACGGCGAACGTCTCGAAGCCCTGCTCTGGGTCGCGCGTCCGGGCGCGTTGCTGCGCGGCGAGGAATCCGTCGTCACGTCGCGGCTCGACGGCCAGTCATTTCGGTTCGAGGCGCAGGGCGTCGGCCAGCTCGGCGCCAACGCCCGCTTCGCGGGCCATGTCGCAGCCGCGGCCGCCTCGGCGCGACGGGCGCTCGCGCTGTTCGGCTTGGCGGCGCCCCTGCCCGGCCCCTTCAGCGACACGCAGTTTTCCGCGCAGGCGACGCTCTCGACCGGAGAGGCGCACTTCAAGGACGCCCGGCTTTTCGTCGACGGCAATGAGTTTCGAGGCGATCTCGACCTTCACAAAGAGGATGGCCGGCCAACGCTCGCGGCTGCGCTTCAAAGCGAGTTCCTCTCTTTGCGGCCGTTTCTTTCCGAAACGCCCCCGCTTGTCGATTCGGATGGACAGTGGAATAGGCGACCCTTCGATCTCCCGGACTTGTCCGGCGCCGACGTCGATCTGCGTCTCGCCGTGGGCCACGCACGCCTCGGCCGGCTGAAGATCAGCGATGCGTCGATCAGGGCGACTCTACGCGACGGCGCGGCGGAGTTCTCGATCGACCACGCTCAAGCCTATCGCGGGGCGTTTAAGTTCCGGGCGTCCGTCGCGCCGGGACCCGAGGGGCTGGCGTTTCGCGCCAATGCGCAAACAATGGCGGTCGAGGCGGGTCCACTGCTTTGGGACGCTTTTGGCAAGCCATCGTTGGCCGGCGCCCTCAATGCGACTCTTACGCTGGACGGGAGCGGCGACCGGATGTCGGCGCTTATGCGGAGTCTGAAAGGGCGCGCCAGCGTGGCGCTCGTCGACGGAGAGATGTCCGGCCTCGATCTGGACAAGGCGCTGCAGACTTTGGAAAAACGCCCCTTGTCGAGCGCCGTCGACATCCGCTCCGGACGTTCGATCGTCGATGCGGCGAGCGCCGCCATCAAATTCGAAAACGGCGTCGCTAAAATTTTTGAAGGGAACGCGCGCGGTCCTGGCTTCTCGGTGGCTTTCAGCGGATCGGCGCAGCTGCCGGAACGCGCGCTCTCGATCAAGGCCGTTGCGCGCGAAGCCGATAATGCCGGCAAAATCAGCGACTCGGCTCCCAGCATCGCCTTCGAAGTGGCCGGCCGCTGGGACGAATTGGCGCTTATGCTCGATACGCAGTCCTTTATCCGCCGATCGGACGCCGCCGCGCCGCTGCTGCCGCGAGCGGATGCGTCACCCCAGGCGCCGACAGGGCAATGATGCAGGAAGTTCAGACGTCCTCGAACTGCGTTTCGCGCAGCAGCCGTGTGAGTTCGTCGGGGATGTCGAGATAACGAAACCGGCGAAGTTCAAAACCGACCTCGACGACGCCCCAGGGCGGCGCATAGGTCCGCCAGGGCGAAACTTCCGCCAGTATCACCACATGGCCGCCGTCGATGCCGCGGGCGATGCGCGCAACCGTGTAGATGGCGCCTCGGGCCAATCCCTCGCAACGACCATAGGGGCCGGCAGTCGCGTCTAGGCAAATTACCTCGGCGCCGGGAGGCGTATCAGGACTGATCATTGGGCGACCTCGTTCTGCGGCGCGATGAACGCGCGCTCCACTACAATTATGGAGCGCGCGCCGGCGGGCGAAAGAGCCCGACGCGCCGCATCGCGGTCGCTAGAATTTCAGAAAGCCGAACAGGCCCCCCTTCAGCTTCTTGCGATCAAGCGCGCTGAGTTCGTCATAAACGCGGCGCGCGGCGGCGCGAATTTCCAGAAGCTTTTCGTCAGAGACGTCGAAATCAAGAACCGCGGATTTCAACTCGCGCCGCGCCTGATCCAGCCGCGCCTGCGCATCCGCAATCAACCCATTCAGCTTCATTACGCTCTCCGATGGCGATGCCGCCCCGAATTATAACGCAACTGCGAAGAAAACCGACCCAAATGGCCTCCGTGCCGGCCGCGCGGCGCGCTTCCGGCGCGCTTCCATTGCGCGATCCTTAGCCCTGCGCGCCAGCGGCGCCGCCGATGATCGCCCGAGAAAGCCTGGAGGCCTCGGAGGGAATCGAACCCCCGTACAAGGATTTGCAGTCCTCTGCGTAGCCACTCCGCCACGAGGCCGTTTCGCCGCTTGCGCCGCGTGGGCTCGCTCATACAGGAGGGCGCCAAGCCGAGCAAGCCGAGCGAGCGCCTGTGCGCGCGCTCAATAACGACGGCCGTCCTTGTGAGAGAAAGTCCATCGGCCGTCCGGCCCCAGCGCCGCGGCAAGGTCGTCGTCCGGATAGCTCGCCGCGTCGCCTGCCGAGCGGTCGCCGATTTCGAGATAAACGACGTCGGCATCGCTCCGGTTGATGAGACAATGCGCGGCGCCTTCGGCGGGGAAGCCCGCGCACATGCCGGCGTGCAGGACGATCTCGTCATCGTCGAGCAGCAGCGTCGGCTCACCTTCCAGAATAAAGACGAATTCGTCCTGCCGGCTATGGCGATGCTTCAGCGCCGACTGCGCGCCGGGCGCGAGCCGGGTAAGGTTGACGCCGAAATTGTTCAAGCCGAAGAGGTCGCCCAAAACACGTTTTTCGCGCCCGCGCACCCACGAGGCGAAGGGTTCAGGATAGTTCGACGCCCTGGCGCGCGGGGCGACGGCCGCCGCCTCGACCGCCGCCGGTTGACGCCCGCTGGGTTTTTCCATGCCGCACATTCCTTGAGGCTCCAGGCTGGCCAATTTGACAGGCGGTGCCCATTTTGACCATCTTCCGCCGCTCGCGCCGAGCCGGCGCACCCTTGGAATAAGCTCGAAATGAATGTCGTTATCGTCGAATCGGCGGCCAAAGCGCAGACGATCAACAAGTATTTGGGCAGTAATTTCAATGTGCTGGCATGTTACGGCCATGTGCGCGACCTCCCCGCCAAGGACGGCTCGGTCGACCCCGAGCAGGATTTCTCCATGGTTTGGGAGATGGACGCCAAGGGCGCCAAGCGCGTCTCGGCTATCGCCGACGCGGTCAAGGGCGCCGAGAAGGTCATCCTCGCCACCGACCCGGACCGCGAGGGCGAGGCCATCTCATGGCATTTGCTCGACATTTTGAACAAGAAGCGGGCGCTCAAGGGCAAGACGATCGAGCGCGTGGTCTTCAACGCGGTCACCAAGGACGCGATCAAAGAGGCGATGGCGCATCCGCGCCAGATCGACCAGGCGCTGGTCGACGCCTATCTCGCCCGCCGCGCGCTGGATTATCTCGTCGGCTTCACCCTGTCGCCGGTGCTCTGGCGCAAGCTCCCCGGCGCCCGCTCCGCGGGCCGGGTGCAGTCGGTGGCGCTGCGCCTCGTCTGCGACCGCGAACTCGAAATCGAGAAATTCGTCCCGCGCGAATATTGGTCGCTCGTCGCCCATCTGAAGACCAAGGCCGGCGAGCCTTTCACGGCGCGGCTGGTCGGCGCCGACGGCAAGAAAATCCAGCGCCTCGACATCGGCGCCGGCCAGGAGGCCGAGGATTTCAAAAAGGCGCTGGACGCCGCATCCTTCACGGTTCGCTCGGTCGAAGCCAAGCCCGTCAAACGCCACCCTTATGCGCCGTTCACGACATCCACCCTGCAGCAGGAGGCGTCGCGAAAGCTCGGCCTCGCGCCGGCGATCACGATGCGCATCGCCCAACGACTCTATGAGGGCGTCGACATCGGCGGCGAGACCGCTGGCCTCATCACCTATATGCGAACCGACGGAGTCGACATGGCGCCGGAGGCCGTCGCCAGCGTGCGCCGGGTCATCGGAAAGGAATATGGCGACCGTTTCGTGCCTTCCGTTCCGCGCAAATATACGACCAAGGCCAAGAATGCGCAGGAGGCCCATGAGGCGATCCGGCCGACCGACGCCGCGCGTCTTCCCAAGCACGTCGCCAAATATCTCGAGCCCGAGCAGGCCAAGCTCTATGAATTGATCTGGACGCGCACCATCGCGAGCCAGATGGAGTCGGCCGAATTGGAGCGAACCACCGTCGAGATCGACGCGATAGCCGGAGCCCGCGCATTGGAGCTGCGCGCGACGGGTCAGGTCGTCCGCTTTCCAGGATTCCTGGAGCTTTATCAGGAAGGCCGCGACGACGGCGAGGACGAGGACGGCGGCCGTCTGCCGGCGATGGCGCAGGGCGAACCGTGCACCCGCGAAAAGATCGACGCGACCCAGCACTTTACCGAACCGCCGCCGCGCTTCACCGAGGCGACGCTGGTCAAGCGCATGGAGGAGCTCGGCATCGGCCGCCCCTCGACCTACGCCTCGACGCTCGCCGTGCTGCGCGACCGCGATTATGTGCGGCTCGACAAGAAGCGCCTCGTGCCCGAGGACAAGGGACGTCTCGTCGTCGCCTTTCTTGAAAGCTTCTTCTCGCGCTATGTCGAATTCGACTTTACCGCCGACCTCGAAGAAAAGCTCGATCTCGTCTCCAATAATGAGATCGACTGGAAGCAGGTGCTGCGGGACTTCTGGAAAGATTTCTCGGCGGCCGTCGACGGCACCAAGGATCTGCGCGTCAGCGAGGTGCTCGACAGCCTCAATGAGCTGCTTGGCCCTCACGTCTTCCCGCCGAAGGAGGATGGGAGCGATCCCCGCCTCTGCCCCGCCTGCAACAGCGGCCAGCTCTCGCTCAAGATTGGCAAGTTCGGCGCCTTTGTCGGCTGCTCGAACTATCCAGAATGCCGCTATACGCGCACGCTGTCGCCGCCGACCGGCGACGCCGCCGACGCGGCGCGGCCGGGCGTGAAGGTCTTGGGCGTGAACCCCGAGACCGGCGCGGAAGTCACGCTGCGCGACGGGCGCTTTGGCGCCTATGTCCAGGAGGGCGAGCAGGAGGAAGGCGGCGAGAAACCCAAGCGCGGTTCGCTGCCCAAGAACATCAGGCCCGACGAATTGACCCTCGCCCAGGCGCTCGCTTTGCTGTCGCTGCCGCGCGAAGTCGCGAAACATCCCACCAGCGGCGAGCCGATCGTCGCCGGCATCGGCCGCTTCGGCCCCTATGTGCAGCACGGCAAGACCTACGCCAATATCGGCCGCGACGACGACGTGCTCGCGATCGGCGCCAATCGCGCCATCGACCTGATCGTGCAGAAGGAGTCGGGGACCGGCGGCTCGCGCTTCTCGCGCGGACCGGCGGAGCCGGCGCGCGTGCTCGGCGATCATCCCGAAGGCGGCGCGGTGAGCGTCAAAGCCGGCCGCTTCGGTCCTTATGTGAACTGGGGCAAAGTCAATGCGACGATCCCGAAGGGAACCGATCCAGCGTCGCTGACGCTCGAAGCGGCGCTGGCGCTGCTCGCGGCCAAAACCGCTGGCGGCGGCGAGGCGGGCGGGCGCGCGCTCGGCGACCATCCCGATGGCGGCAAGATCACGGTGCGCGCCGGCCGTTTCGGCCCTTACGTCAATTGGGGCAAGATCAACGCGACGCTGGCCAAGGGAGCATCGCCGGACGACGTGACTCTCGAAGCGGCGCTGCGCCTGATCGAAGCCAAGGGCGGCGCGCCGAAGAAGCCGGCAAAGAAAGCGCCGGCCAAGAAGGCGCCAGCCAAAGCGAAAAAGAAAATCGAAGACAGCGACGAAACGCCTTTCGACGACTCGGTTCCCATGAAGTCGACGGCAACGGCCGCCGCGAAGACGACGGCGGCAAAGAAGCCGCCCCTAAAAAAGCCTGCGACGAAGAAGGTCGCGGCGACATAGGTATAGCGCGACGTTTCGATTTCGCCGGCGGCATCCCATATTTTGACAACGGTCCGGTCGAACGCTCGACTATCCTTCCCAAACGACGCAGCGGACTCTCTATGATATGGCCGGCATAGACCCGCCTTTCCGCCTCATTTGAGCGAACCATTGGCGAAAAAAGACACCAGAGACAAACACGCGCCCTCCCGCGAAGACATTCTCGCCTTCATCGCCCGCGACACCGATGCTGGCGGCCCGCGCAAGATCGGGCTGCGCGAAATCGCCCGCGCCTTCGGGGTCGCCGGCGACGACCGCATCGCGCTTAAGCGCATGCTCGCCGAACTCGCCGAGGAAGGCGTTCTGGAAAAACGCGGCAAGCGGGTGACGCGCAAGGGCGCGCTGCCGCCCGTCGCGCTCGTCGACATCATCGCCCGCGACCGCGACGGCGAAATGGTCGCCGCGCCGGTCGAATGGGACGAAGACGAATTGGGGCCGGCGCCGCGCATTCGCATCCACGCCCCGCGCCGCGCCCGGCCGGGCGAGCCGCTGGCCGGGGTTGGCGACCGCGCGCTGGTTCGCGCCGAACCCGATCGCGACGCCGGACCGAATGAACCGCCCTATGTCGGGCGCGTCGTCAAACTTCTGTCGCGCCAGCGTCAACGCGTACTCGGCGTGCTGCATATCGAGGCGAACGGCGCCGGCCGCATTCAGCCGATCGACAAGAGGCAGGCGGGGCGCGAACTCGCCGTCGCGGCGGCCGACATCGGCGACGGCAAGCACGGCGAACTTGTCTCGGTCGATCTTATCGGCAAGACGCGCTTTGGCGCGCCGCGCGCCCGCGTGCGCGAGACGCTCGGCTCGGTGACTGGCGAAAAGGCGGTGAGTCTCATCGCGCTGCGCGCGCATGATATTCCGGATGTCTTTCGCGCCGAGGCGACGGCCGAGGCCGAACGCGCGCGGCCAGCGTCTCTGCACGCACGCGAAGACTGGCGCGATCTGCCGCTCGTCACCATCGATCCGCCGGACGCCAAGGACCATGACGACGCGGTTCACGCCATGCCGGATGACGCGCCGGACAATGACGGCGGCTTCATCATCACGGTCGCGATCGCCGACGTGGCGCATTATGTGACGCCGCGCTCGGCGCTCGACCGCGACGCGCTGGAGCGCGGCAATTCGGTCTATTTCCCCGATCGCGTCGTGCCGATGCTGCCCGAGCGCATCTCCAATGATCTGTGCTCGCTGCGCCCCGGCGAAGACCGGCCGGCGCTTGCCGTGCGCATGCGCGTCACCAGCAAGGGCCGGAAGATCGATCACAAATTTCATCGCGTGATGATGCGCTCGCACGCCAAGCTCGCCTATGCGCAGGCGCAGGACGCGATCGACGGCCGCACCGATGAAACGACGAAGCCGCTGCTTGGCCCTGTGCTCAAGCCGCTATACGCCGCGCATGAGGCGCTGCGGCACGCCCGCAATCTGCGCGCGCCGCTCGACCTCGATCTGCCCGAGCGCAAGATTTTATTGAAGCAAGACGGCTCCTTCGACCGCGTCGTGATTCCACCCAGGCTCGAAGCGCATCGGCTGATCGAAGAATTCATGATCCTCGCCAATGTCGCGGCGGCCGAAACACTGGAGCAGCATCGCCAGCAGCTCATCTATCGCGCCCATGACGAACCTTCGCGCGAGAAAGTTTCCGCACTTTCGGAGTTCCTCGCGACAATCGGGGTCAAGCTCGCCAAGGGCCAGACGCTGCGCCCGGCGCATTTCAACGTGATCCTCGATCGCGTGAAGGGGCTGGAGCACGAGAACATCGTCAATGAGATCATTCTGCGCACCCAGGCGCAGGCCGAATATACGCATGAGAATTACGGGCATTTCGGCCTCAATCTACGCCGCTACGCGCATTTCACCTCGCCCATTCGCCGCTACGCCGATCTGATCGTGCACCGCGCGCTCATTCGCGCGCTAAAGCTCGGCGAGGGCGCACTGCCGGACATGCCGGCCGGCGAACTTGCGGAAATCGCCGCGCGCATCTCCGCGGCAGAGCGGCGCGCCATGGCGGCGGAGCGCGAGACCGTCGATCGGCTGATCGCGCATCATCTCGCCGATCAGATCGGCGCGCGCTTTTCAGCGCGCATTTCCGGCGTCACCAGATCGGGGCTGTTCGTGCGGCTCGCCGAGACGGGCGCCGACGGCTTCGTGCCGGCGGCGACGCTGGGACGCGAATATTACGCCTATGACGAAGCCGCCCATGCGCTCACCTCGCGCTCGGGCGTCAGCTACCGGCTCGCCGACGTCATCGAAGTGAGGCTCATCGAGGCGGCGCCGATCGCCGGCGCGCTGCGCTTCGAGGTGGTAAGCGGCGGCGAACGCCGCGCGCCGCCGCGCAAGAGCGCCGGATCGAAGAATCGACGCCCGTCATCGCGCGTGAAGAAGAAGAACCGATAGCGCGACCCTCACGCGCCTTTCGCGCAGATATAGACCTCTCGGCGCCGGCCCCAGCACTCTCCCGTGCGATAGACCTTGCCGAGACTGCGGCCGCCTAGGCTCGCGGTCCATGTCCGTCCACGTTCGAGCGTCAAAACGACGTCGTCGCCCCCCGCATCGAATGTGACGGTCGAGCGACTGGGCTGGCGCAGCGTGCAGCCGCGATCGAAGAGAACGCTTCCGTCGACCTTGACCAGACATTGCGTGCGGCGGCCCTCATTGGCCGGCTTTTCCTCGGTTCGTCTTGCGACCGCCGCGCGCGGCGACGCCGCTGGCTCGGCGGCCTCGACCGGCGCCGCGCGCTCAACGCCGACTTGTGGCTGCGCGTCATCGAGCGCCGCAACCGGCGCCGGCGCAGGGTCAGGCGTTTGCGCCTTGGGGAGCGGCGGCGGCAGCGGCTCGGGCAAGGGCGCCGCCGCGGTCTGGGCCTCCAGAAGCCGCTGTTTGATATCCTTGGAGTCGGAGATCGGCGGCGCGGGAGGCGCGACCACGTCCGGCGCGACGCCGACGGCGGGCGCCGCGGAGGGCTCGATATCGGCTTGCGCGGTCGCTGTCGCGGGAGCCGGCGCCGGTCGCGCGATCCGCGCGGGCGTCGTCGGCGTTTCGGCCTGGCGCAGCGTCGCGCCGTCGGCGCGGTGCGCGGGCGCGCCTTTCCAGGCGAAATGGGCCGCCAGACCGCCGCCGCCAAACAGAATCATCGCGGCGACGAGGTAAAGCCAGACCGGCGCTTTGGATGAGCTGGCGCCGTAGCGTGCGCGCCGCGCGCCGGCCATGCCGCTTGAAAAACCTTCGGTCCAGCCCGTCGCCCGCGCCTTGCGAAACGGCCGCTCCAGGCTTTCCAGCTCGCTGAGCAGGCGCTGCTTCTCTTGGAATATCCGCCGTTCAAAGTTCTCTAACTCGGCGACTTTGCGTCGCTTTTCGAGTGTTACGCTCATACTGTTCACTCCAGGCGCGGCTCACGTGAAGATTACCCAAGACTTTCTTCACGTTGAAACATGACGACCCCGCGCTCAACACCGCACGAGAGTGTCAGCTTCTTACAAATTAGTTCGCCCCGCCCGAGTGTTGCCATACGCTTGTCAGGAGCACTTCCTGAGTTGCGCCGTCCTCCTTTGTGATTTGCCAACAAAATTATGGCTGTTCTTTGCCGACTGCTCCAGACGATGATCGGTTCGCCTCCTGGAGCGCGTTGCGAAAAAGCGGGAACAGTTTTTTCACGAATGCGCCTCGCGGCATGGTCGGCCGCGACAAGCACGGCGAAGACGCGGAAGGCCAGCCGCTCGTTCGGTTGGATTGTCGCTTGGCCGCGCCCGCGCGTCCTTGACATCGCCCGCGCCGCACGTATGTTGCCGGCCAATTCGCTCCCGGTCGCCTCAGCGGCCGGGACGATTGCTTTTCTCTGATAGACGGAACGAACGATGGCCAAGTCCGCCATGATCAAGATCAAGCTCCTGTCCACGGCGGATACGGGCTATTTCTACGTGACGAAAAAGAACGCCCGCACCAAGACGGAAAAGCTCGTCTTCAAGAAATATGATCCGGTCGCGCGCAAGCACGTGGAATTCAAGGAAACCAAGATCAAGTAAGCGCGGATAGCGCATCAGGCTTTCGTCGCCGCGGCGATTCGGATCGCCCGGCAGCGCACAGGGCGAAAAAACCGGCTTCTGCTTCTCGGCGGCGCACGCGTCATGCAACGGGAGCGGCGCTATGGCGACGCTCCCGATTGTTTGGCTGGCATCAGAAAAATTTTGGCTGGAAGAGCGACCGCTTCGGGGCAAGGCGGCCGACTGACGATGGCTTCAAGGAGGCCACTCCAACCACCGCCAGTCGGCCAACCCCACGGACCCAGGAGATGCGGCGGACCTGAGCACTCCGCAGGGTATTCAAAGTTGTGCCGAATACGCATCAAACGCTTACGTGCGCCACGGGTCTTCTTTAGGCCCTTCGACGCCGCCAGACGCGCAACTCATTTGGCCGGGTTACGTTACTCCGGCTGCACAAAATTGCAACTATCTGATATGAATTTTCACAGATAGGGCGTTGCGAAGCGTTTGCACGCCAGCGTAACAAGCAATAACGCGCCGCAACGAGCGCCGCGCCGGAGGAGTAGATGGCATCTGGATTTCGCTTTGTTCTCGGGCTCGTGGCTGGCCTCTCGGGCTCCCTGGCGCTTTCCGCTTGCGGCGAGCATATGCCAGGCGACGCCACCGGCGCCAAGGTCTTGCGCAGTCTTCTAGAAAAGAACGGCGTGGACGCCAAACTCGTCTCTTTCAAGAAGGTGCAGGGCCGAGAAGTCAAGCGTGAAAATATTGACGCCTATGAATTGATGTATGAGGCTGAAATTCAGTTCCCCGAGGGCTTCGAAGCCAAATGCGCGGATGAGCGGGCGCGCGGGAAATGCGCCTTTCTTGGCCTCGACGACGACCGGACCTTCGCCAAGAGCGAAGTGCATACGAGCGAAGGCACGCTGCATTTCGTCAAGAGCGAAAAGGGTTGGATGGCCGAGGACAACAACGCCTATTGACGCCGCCATTTGACGCCGCCCCGCCGGCGCTCGCGCCGATTGTCGTCATTCCGGCGCGTTTAGCGTCGACGCGTCTGCCCGGCAAGGCGCTCGCCGACATCGACGGCCGACCGATGATCATTCACGTCTGGGAGCGCGCCTGCGCTGCGGCAGTCGGGCCTGTCGTGGTCGCGACCGACGCGCCGGAAATCGTGCGCGTTGTTGAAGCGGTCGGCGGACAAGCGGCGCTGACGCGCGGCTCACATGCCTGCGGCAGCGACCGCATCAGCGAGGCGCTGCGCGCGCTCGACCCGCAAGGCCGCCATGGCGCCGTCGTCAATCTGCAGGGCGACCAGCCCTGCCTGCCCGACGGCGCGCTTGAGGCGGCGCTCGCTTTGCTCGACGACCCTTGCGTCGACATCGGCACCCTGGCCTGCCCGACGCGCCCGGAAGAAGTCGAGGATCCCGACGCCGTGAAGCTCGTCGGAACGTCGCTCGCGCCCGATCGGCTGCGCGCGCTCTACTTCACCAGAGCGGCCGCGCCTTTTGGCGAGGGTCCGCGCTGGAAGCACATCGGCGTCTACGCCTTTCGCCGCGCCGCGCTTGAGCGTTTCGCGTCGCTGCCGCCCTCCCCGCTCGAATTGCGCGAGCGGCTTGAACAGCTGCGCGCGCTCGAGGCTGGCATGCGCATCGACGCCGCGCTGCTGGACAACGCCGCCCTATCGGTGGATACGGAACGCGATTTAAGCGCGTTGCGCGCCGCCGCGGCGCGCGAACAGGACGCCAAGTGACTCAAAATCAAGTGACGCAATATATCGCCTATCAGGGAGAGCCCGGCGCGAATTCGGACCTCATCTGCCGGCAGGCCTATCCGCATCTGACGCCGCTCCCTTGCGCGAGCTTCGAGGACGCGTTCGCGTCGGTCACCGAGGGACGCGCCGCGCTCGGCATGATCCCGCTCGAAAATTCGATCGCCGGACGGGTGGCGGACATCCATCATTTCCTGCCGCATTCCGGACTGCACATCGTCGGCGAACATTTCCTGCCAATCCATTTTCAACTGATGGCGCCCAGAGGCGCGACGCGGCAGGGGCTCAGAAGCGTCTACAGCCATGTCCATGCGCTCGGCCAGTGCCGCCGCGCCATTCGCAACTTCGGGCTCGAAGCCCATACCGCGGGCGACACCGCCGGCGCCGCGCGCGAAATCGCCGAATGGGGCGATCCGACCAAGGCGGCGATCGCGCCGGGGCTCGCCGCCGAAATATACGATCTCGACGTGCTGGCCGAGAACATCGAGGACGAAGCGCACAACACCACGCGCTTCATCGTGTTGTCGAAGACAAGGGAGTGGGCGGCGCCGAACGCCGGACCGACCATCACCACCTTCATCTTTCGCGTGCGCAACGTGCCGGCCGCGCTCTACAAGGCGCTCGGCGGCTTCGCCACCAACGGCGTCAACATGACGAAGCTCGAAAGCTACATGGTCGACGGCGAATTCGCCGCGACGCGCTTTCTCGCCGACGCCGACGGCCATCCCGAGCAGCCAGCGATGGCGCGCGCCTTGGAAGAATTGCAGTTCTTCTCCAAGGAAGTGGAGATTCTCGGCGTCTATCCCGCGAGCGATTTCCGGATCACCAATATCCGCGCCTTCGCCTTCGGGGATTGACAGGCCATAGAGGCAGTTGCTTTCCTTGCCGGCCTTCTTCCACGGGAACGGAGCGTCGTCGCCCGACGATATCCGTTCGCGGCATGAGCGGCGTCCCTTGAGGCGCAAGCGCACGTTGGAACGGCCAAAACGATATTGAGGAGCAAGCGCTCGAAGGGAACCGCCCATGGCCGTCGCCTACGATCCCAACAATATCTTCGGCAAGATTCTGCGCGGCGAAATCCCCGCACATACAGTCTTTGAGGATCACGTCGCGCTGGCGTTCATGGACATCATGCCGCGTGCGGAAGGCCATGTTCTGGTGATTCCCAAGGAGGGCGCGCGCGGACTGTTGGACGTGTCACCGGAAACGCTCGGGCAATTGATGAAGCGCGTGCAGCATGTCGCGAAGGCGATCGAAAAAGCCTTCGACGCCGACGGGCTGACCCTTCATCAGTTCAATGAAAGCGCTGGCGGCCAGGTGATCTATCACCTGCATTTCCACCTGCTGCCGCGCTGGGAAGGCGTCGGCTTGCGGCCGCCCGGCACAATGGCGGACGACGCCAAGCTTGCCGAACAGGCCGAAAAAATTCGCGACGCGATGGAGCCCTTCGCGGCTTAAGCCGGCTTCGAGCTCGACGGCGAAGCCCTATTCTTCGCCGACCTTGGCCGGTTTCAACGCCACGGGACGCAGCAGGAAGGACGGCACATGGTCGCCGAGCCCGACGACCGGCGGCCCGTCGTCCTCATGCCGACGCGGCCGGCGCTCGCCGCGTTCCCGACGATCGGTCGGCGCCGCACAGGCAGGAGACCGGAAGCTTTCCTCCTCCAGCCTCGGGCGCCCGCCACGCGGCCGGCCAATGCTGACGGGCGCTTCGCGCTCGACGGCCGCTTGTCTGCGGATCGGCGCTTCGCGCTCGGAGGCGGCTGGTCGGCGGCCGCGATCCCGACGCTGCCCACGCTCGCCGCGGCGTTCCTGCGGACGGCTCGTCTCCATCGGCGGCGGCAGAGCGTCGAAACCCGGCCCCTCCCAGTCGATCGCCTTGCCGATCAGGCTCTGAATTTGATCGACATATTTCATGTCGTCTTCGGTGACGATCGTCAGGGCCACGCCCGACCGCCCGGCGCGGCCGGTGCGGCCGATCCGGTGCACATAATCTTCGCTATGAGTCGGGACGTCGAAATTGAACACATGACTTACGTCAGGAATGTCCAGACCGCGGGCCGCCACATCCGAACATACGATGAGCGACACATCACCGTTCTTGAAGGCGTCGAGCGACGCCATGCGCGCCAGCTGATCCATGTCGCCGTGCAGCGCGCCGGCGGAAAAGCCGTGCTTGACGAGAGACCGGTGGAGGATCGCCACGTCACGTTTGCGGTTACAGAAGATGATCGCATTCTTGAAGTTTTCGGCGCTGCGGATGAGATTGCGCAACGTCTCGCGCTTGTCGGCGTGGCCGCGCGAGGCGACGAGAATCTGCCTGATGGTGACCGCCGTCGTCGCGGCGCGCGACACTTCGCAGCGGATCGGATTGTGCAGGAACGCTTCGGTCAGCCGAGTGATTTCCGGCGGCATCGTCGCGGAGAAGAAAAGCGTCTGGCGGGTGAACGGCACCAGCTTGCAGACGCGCTCGATGTCGGGAATGAAACCCATGTCGAGCATGCGGTCCGCCTCGTCAATGACGAGAATCTCGATTCCCGTCAGCAGCAGCTTGCCGCGATCGAAAAAGTCGAGCAGGCGGCCCGGCGTCGCGATCAGCACGTCGGCGCCGCGCATGATCTTTGTTTCCTGATCGCCGAAGGAAACGCCGCCGATCAGCAGCGCGACATTCAGCCGATGATTCTTGCCGTATTTGGCGAAGCTCTCTTCGACCTGCGCGGCAAGTTCGCGCGTCGGCTCCAGAATCAGCGTTCGCGGCACTCTGGCGCGGGCGCGGCCGCTTTCAAGACGGCTCAGCATCGGCAGGGTGAAGGCGGCGGTCTTGCCGGTGCCCGTCTGGGCGATGCCGAGAATGTCGCGCCCCTGCAAGGCGGGGGGAATGGCCTGCGCCTGAATCGGCGTCGGGGTCGTATAGCCGGATGTTTGGACGGCTGCGAGAACCTTTTGGGAAAGGCCCAGTTCCTCGAATGTCATCAATTATCCTGAGTACGGCTCAGCTGTGCGGCAGGCCCGCTCGCGCGCCAGCCGTAGAAAGCGCGCGTGAATAGGAGAGAAATTCCGTCGCCGCCGCGACGGCGCTCGGCCCGCCGACAGTCCGCCGCAAAGAAGCGCGGGCGATAGCCACGGGAATGCTTTAAGGGCAATCGCCGGATTGTCAATGAATATATGTAGTCCCGGCGCCGCCCGCCAGGCTTCGTCCAAAAAATAGCTAGTGGCCGGCAGTTTCGCCGGCGTCGCCGCAAGGCGTCAGAGCGGGGCGCACGTTCATTCTGTCTGGAATCGTTCCTGTCGTCAGATAGTCCACATCGGCGTCTCTCCGCTCCTTAGGCGCCGGCGCCTCGACTTGCGGCGCCGATCTGGCGCGACCGGGCAGTTCGGCGGCGGCGGCCCGGGAAAAGCGGGCCGGCGCGGGCGCGTCGGGCGGATCGAACAGATTTGAGAGCAGTTTCGCGCCAAGCACGCTGCACAAACAAGCGGCGACCGACAGCGCCGCAAGACTCCAGGTGCCCGTCGGCAGTCCGGTGCGATGTTGGCTGATGCGGCTGTGCTCGCCCATTGGACGCACTTATGAGCCTCAGGGTTAGCGGTAAAGACGCTAGTCCTGCGAAGGTAAATTTTTGGTTGACGGCGCGCCCGGTCCGGTCGTGGCGCGGCGCGTCGCGCAGCCCCTTGCAAAGCCGCGGCGAAAGCTCAAAACTGACGATGTTCCTGATTTCCCTCACCATGGAAGTGGCCCGGATTCTGCGAGGCGACACCTAAAAGAACCGCCGTGCCGACCTACATGGAAAGGACCGAAAGGGTAAGGACGTGGCTGCGGAGGACTTAACTTCTTTGACGGCGAAAGTTCGTCTTGCGCCTCGTGCGGCGAAAGATCCGCGCCGGGGAGCGGACGTTGGTCCCGGCGCCGGCACCGCCCTCGTCACAAGAACGCGTCCCCAGACGCGCAAGCCCAATATGTATCGGGTGTTGCTGCTCAACGACGATTACACGACGCAGGAGTTCGTGGTGATCGTGTTGCGCAAATATTTCAACAAATCGCTGGAGGAAGCCACCCGCATCATGCTCCACGTCCATAATCATGGCGTCGGCGAATGCGGCGTCTACACCTATGAGGTCGCTGAGACCAAAGTCACCCAGGTCATGGATTTTGCAAGGAAGCATCAGCATCCTCTGCAATGCATCATGGAAAAGAAATAGGACGAGCGCATGCCGACCTTCTCGCGCAATCTCAAGCAGACACTCGACCGCGCGCTCGCTTCCGCCCGCGAGCGGCGCCATGAATATGCGACGCTCGAACATCTTCTGCTCAGTCTCGTCGAGGACGTCGACGCTTCGGCCGTTTTGCGCGCCTGCTCCGTCGATCTCGACGTTCTGACCAAGAATCTGCGCGATTATATCGATCGCGAGCTCGACAATCTGGTCAACGACGACGCCGACGAGTGCAAGCCGACCGCCGGCTTTCAGCGTGTGGTGCAGCGCGCGATCATCAGCGTCCAGTCTTCCGGCCGCGAGGACGTGAGCGGCGCCAATGTTCTCGTCGCGCTGTTCGCCGAACGCGAGAGCCACGCCGTTTATTTCCTGCAGGAGCAGGACATGACGCGCTACGACGCGGTCAATTTCATCAGCCACGGCATCGCCAAGCGCCCGGGTCTTTCCGACGCGAGCCGCGCCCCGCGAGGGGTCGAGGACGACGGCGAGCGCAGCGATGGCCGCGAGGGCCGCGAGAACGAGAGCCGCAAGAAGGAAGGCGCGCTCGAAGCCTATTGCGTCAACCTCAACAAAAAGGCGCGCGACGGTCGCATCGACCCGCTGATCGGCCGCGAGCCGGAAGTGCTGCGCACGATCCAGGTGCTGTGCCGCCGGCAAAAGAACAATCCGCTGCTCGTCGGCGATCCTGGCGTCGGCAAGACGGCGATCGCCGAGGGTCTCGCCCGCAAGATCGTTTCGGGCGACGTGCCCGACGTTCTCTCCGGCGCGACCGTCTTCGCGCTCGACATGGGCGCGCTGCTCGCCGGGACACGCTATCGCGGCGATTTCGAAGAGCGCTTGAAGCAGGTCGTGAAGGAAATCGAGAATCACAAGAACGCGATTCTCTTCATCGACGAGATTCACACCGTGATCGGCGCCGGCGCCACCTCCGGCGGCGCGATGGACGCCTCGAATCTTCTCAAGCCGGCGCTGGCGCAGGGCGTTCTGCGCTGCATCGGCTCGACCACCTACAAGGAATACCGGCAGTATTTCGAGAAGGATCGCGCCCTCGTCCGCCGCTTCCAGAAAATCGACGTGAACGAGCCCTCGATCCCCGACGCGATCGAAATCATCAAGGGGCTGAAGCCCTATTTCGAGGAATTTCACAAGATCCGCTACACCGCCGATGCGCTGAAGGCGGCGGTGGAGCTCTCGGCCCGCTACATTCATGACCGCAAGCTGCCGGACAAGGCGATCGACGTGATCGATGAAACCGGCGCGGCGCAGATGCTCCTCGCCGAGAACAAGCGCAAAAAGACGATCGGGCTGAAGGAGATCGAAATAACGATCGCGACGATGGCGCGCGTGCCGCCGAAGACGGTCTCCAAGGACGACGCCGAGGTTCTCGCCCATCTCGACGAGACGCTGCGGCGCGTCGTCTATGGTCAGGACAAGGCGATCTCGGCGCTTACCTCGGCGATCAAACTCGCGCGCGCCGGCCTGCGCGACCAGGAGAAGCCGATCGGCTGCTATCTCTTCTCCGGGCCGACCGGCGTCGGCAAGACGGAGGCCGCGCGCCAGCTCGCGACTTCGCTCGGCATCGAACTCATTCGCTTCGACATGTCGGAATATATGGAGCGCCACACGGTCAGCCGGCTGATCGGCGCGCCGCCCGGCTATGTCGGCTTCGATCAGGGCGGTCTCCTGACCGACGCCATCGACCAGCATCCGCATTGCGTGCTGCTGCTCGACGAAATCGAGAAGGCGCATCCCGATCTCTACAACATCCTGCTGCAGGTGATGGATCACGGCAAGCTGACCGACCACAACGGCAAGACCATCGACTTCCGCAACGTCATCCTGATCATGACGACCAACGCCGGGGCGCAGGATCTGGCCCGCACGCCGATCGGCTTTACCCGCACGCGCCGCGATCTCGACGACAGCGAGGCGATCAACCGGCTGTTCGCGCCGGAGTTCCGCAACCGCCTCGACGCGATCGTGCCTTTCGGACATCTGCCGGTCGAGGTCATCAAGCGCGTCGTCGACAAATTCATCATGCAGCTCGAAGCGCAGCTCGCCGACCGCAATGTCACGATCGAACTCACCGACGAAACGCGCGACTGGCTCGTCGAACACGGCTATGACGAAGCCATGGGCGCGCGGCCGATGTCGCGGGTCATTCACCAGCACATCAAGACGCCGCTCGCCGATGAGGTGCTGTTCGGCCGGCTCAAGAACGGCGGCGCGGTGCGCGTCGTCGTGGTCGGCGACGACAGCGGCGCGAAGTCGCTCGGCTTCGTCTTCCCGGAAGGGCCGGTGCTGCCGCGGCCCGAGCGCGACATCATCGAAGCCGGCAAGAAACGCGCAAGCGCCGAAGGCCAGGAGCCCGCGGCCAATGCGTCGCTTGCCGACAATACGGACGCGGAATCCGACGCGCGGCCGGCGCCGTTGAAGAACTGACGCGCGCGCCGTTATGCTTTCGCGGGGTTAGCGCGAACGAGCTTTTTTCGCTCTCGGCGCCGGCGGCTCCGCCGCCGGCCGTCGCGCCATCGCTTCGGCGAGATAGCGGCCGGTGTGGCTGCGCTTCTCCTTGACGATTTCCGACGGCGGTCCCGCCGCGACGATCTCGCCGCCGCCGTCGCCGCCCTCCGGACCCATGTCGATGATCCAGTCGGCGGTCTTGATGACTTCGAGATTGTGCTCGATCACGACGACCGTGTTGCCCTGCTCGACCAACTCATGCAGCACTTCGAGCAGCTTGGCGACATCATGGAAATGCAGACCCGTTGTCGGCTCGTCGAGAATATAGAGCGTGCGGCCGGTCGAGCGGCGCGACAGTTCCTTGGAGAGCTTCACGCGCTGCGCCTCGCCGCCGGAGAGCGTCGTCGCCTGCTGGCCGACATGGATATAGTCGAGGCCGACGCGCTTTAGCGTCTCCATCTTGTCGCGGATCGACGGCGCCGCCTTGAACAGATTGGCCGCCTCCTCGACCGTCATGTCGAGCACATCGGCGATCGACTTTTCGCGATATTTCACTTCCAGCGTCTCGCGGTCGTAGCGCTTGCCCTTGCACACGTCGCAGGTGACATAGACGTCGGGCAGAAAATGCATCTCGATCTTGATGACGCCGTCGCCCTGACAGGCCTCGCAGCGCCCGCCTTTCACATTGAAGGAGAAGCGCCCCGGCGCATAGCCGCGCGCCTTCGCCTCGGGCAGACCCGCGAACCATTCGCGAATCGGCGTGAAGGCGCCGGTGTAGGTCGCCGGATTGGAGCGCGGCGTGCGTCCGATCGGCGACTGGTCGATGTCGATGATCTTGTCGATCTGCTCCAGACCTTCGAGTCGATCGAAAGGCGCCGGATGTTCATGCGCGCCGGAGAGCCGCCGCGCCACGGCCTTGTGGAGCGTTTCGATGATCAGCGTCGACTTGCCGCCGCCGGAGACGCCGGTGACGCAGGTGAAAAGGCCGAGCGGCACTTCCGCGGTCACGTTCTTAAGATTGTTGCCGCGCGCGCCAAAAAGCTTGAGCCAGCGGCCGGGCGTCGGCTTGCGCAATTTATGGCGCAGGATCACCTGCTTCTCGCCGGTAAGATATTTGCCGGTGAGCGAGGCGGGATTATCCATGATCTCCCGCGGCGTGCCCTGCGCGACGATCCTGCCGCCGTGAATGCCGGCGCCGGGACCGACATCGACGACATAGTCCGCAGCGAGGATCGCGTCCTCGTCATGTTCGACGACGATGACGCTGTTGCCGAGATTGCGCAGCCGCCGCAGCGTGTCGAGCAGACGGTCATTGTCGCGCTGATGCAGTCCGATCGACGGTTCGTCCAGCACATAGAGAACGCCGGTCAGTCCCGAGCCGATCTGCGAGGCGAGACGGATGCGCTGGCTCTCGCCGCCCGACAGCGAACCCGAATTGCGCGACAGAGTCAGATAATCGAGACCGACGTCGACGAGAAAGGTCAGCCGGTCACGTATCTCCTTCAAGATGCGAAAGGCGATTTCATTGCGCTTCTTGTCGAGCGCGCCCGGCAGCGCGCGAAACCAGTCGAGCGCGGCGCGCACGGAAAGCTCCGAGACTTCGCCGATATGTTTGCCGGCGATCTTCACGGCCAGCGCTTCGGGCTTTAAGCGAAAGCCTTCGCAGGCGAGACAGGGCGTCGCCGACATATAGCGGCCGATCTCCTCGCGCGCCCATTCGCTGTCGGTTTCGAGATAGCGCCGTTCGAGATTGATGACGACGCCTTCGAACGGCTTCTTCACGTCATAGGCGCGAAAGCCATCGTCATAGGAGAAGCGCACCTCCTCGTCGCCGGAGCCATAGAGAATGACGTTCCGCGCCTTGTCGGAAAGCGACTCCCATGAGGCGTCGAGCCGAAATTTGTAATGCCGGCCAAGCGCTTCGAGCGTCTGCTGATAATAGGGCGAGGTCGATTTCGCCCAAGGCGCGATCGCGCCTTTACGCAAGGTCAGCTTCGGATTCGGAACGACGAGATCGGCGTCGACCTTCTGCTCATGGCCGATGCCGCCGCAAGTCGGACAGGCGCCGAAGGGGTTATTGAAGGAAAACAGCCGCGGCTCGATTTCGGGAATGGTGAAGCCCGACACCGGACAGGCGAATTTCGAGGAGAAAACGATGTGATCGGGCGAGTAGTGAGTAGAGACATTCGCTGCGGCAGTCGGCAGATCGGCAATCGGCAGTCGGCCGTCATGCCCCGACTGCCCACTGCCGACCGCCGACTGCCGATCGGCGAATTCGACGACGGCGAGTCCGCCCGACAATTCCAGCGCCGTCTCGAAACTGTCGGCGAGACGCGCGCTCATGTCGGGGCGCACGACGATACGGTCGACGACCACGTCGATGTCATGCTTCAACTTCTTGTCGAGCGCCGGCGCGTCGACGATCTCGTAATAGGCGCCGTCGATCTTGAGACGCTGAAAGCCCTTCCTCGTGTATTCGGCGATCTCCTTCTTATATTCGCCCTTGCGGCCGCGCACGACCGGCGCCAGCAGATAAAGCCGCGCGCCTTCCGGCAAAGCCAGCACGCGATCGACCATTTGCGAGACGGTCTGGCTCTCGATCGGCAGGCCGGTCGCCGGCGAATAGGGCACGCCGACGCGCGCCCAGAGCAGACGCATATAGTCGTGAATTTCCGTCACCGTGCCGACGGTCGAGCGCGGATTTTTTGACGTGGTCTTCTGCTCGATCGAAATCGCCGGCGACAGCCCGTCGATCTGATCGACGTCGGGCTTCTGCATCATCTCCAGGAACTGGCGCGCATAGGCCGAGAGCGACTCGACATAGCGGCGCTGGCCTTCGGCATAGATCGTATCGAAAGCGAGCGACGACTTGCCCGAACCCGACAGGCCGGTGAACACGACAAGCTTGTCGCGCGGAATCGTCAGATCGACGTTCTTGAGATTGTGCTCGCGCGCGCCGCGGATGGAGATGGTGTTGGCGTCGGCGCCGCGCGTCATCGAAGCGCCTACAGGCGCGTGCTTTTGCTTGATGCTCGCCATTCAAAAAGGCCGTAGGTGAAGGGAAGCGCCTATTTAGGCGCTGAGCAAGGCAAATGCCACGCGCCAAAAGATAAATCCATTGGGCCCCGCCGAGCAGGATCGCTTCGCGGGCGACCGGTCCATAACTCCGAAGAAAAAATTTTAGGCTTGCTCCCGCGATCACGATTGATATCTTTGATATCAAGGAGTCATAATGCCGGATATTTTGTTACGAGACGTTCCCCCGGAAATGAAACGCCAGATCGAGGATTTGGCGCATGGGCACAAGCGCAGCATTTCCAGCGAAGCGAAATCGCTGCTCGAACGCGCCTTGGCTCAGTCCGTTGGCGGCGCGAGCGCCCGAAGCGCGGGAGGTCTTGGAACGCGGCTCAAAGGCCTCGTTCGGGAAGAGGATTGGACCGACGATTTCATTCGGCCGCGCGATCAAAGCGACCGCGCGCCGCCGGACTTCGAATGATCCTGCTCGACACGAATGTCGTTTCCGAAATGATCAAGCCGACGGGCGACGCCAATGTGCGCCGCTGGATGGATTCTTTCGCCGATATCGACTTCTTCATCGCCGCGCCGATCATCGCCGAGCTTCGCTTCGGTCTGGCGTTACTGCCCGACGGCCGTAAGAAGGAGGCGCTGACCAGGGCTTGCGATACGATCGAAAACGAGATTTTCGCCGGCCGCATCCTCGCCTTCGATCAGCGCGCGGCGCATGCCTTCGCGCGGCTGCGGGCGAAGCGGCAGGCGCTCGGCAGGCCGCTCAATGTCATGGACGCGCTGGTCGCGAGCATCGCCTCGGCGCACGCCATGACTCTCGCGACACGCAACGTCGCCGATTTCGTCGATCTCGAGCTGGTCGTAGTCAATCCATTTGCCTTCGAGTAGAACGTCATTCCCTTTCCAGGAGCAATGAAGTGCCGTTCGACGCAAGCAGAGGCGATGGCGAAACGGCGCTGAGGAAGCCCCTCTACCGCCACCTCTATGTCCAGGTGCTCGCGGCCATTGCGCTTGGCGCGCTGTTTGGCTGGCTGGCGCCGGACGCCGCCGCGCAGGATTGGGTGAAGGCGCTTGGCGACGGCTTCGTCAAGCTGATCAAAATGGCGATCGCGCCGATCATTTTCTGCACCGTCGTCTCCGGCGTCGCCCATATCGAGGACGCGCGCAAAGTCGGCCGCGTCGGCCTCAAGGCGCTCGTTTATTTCGAGATCGTCTCGACCTTCGCCCTCGCGCTCGGCCTCATCGTCGGCAATTTTTCGCAGGTCGGCGCGGGGTTCGCCGGCAAGCCCGATCCTTCGGCAATCGCCAAATATACCGCGCTCGCCGAAAAGCGTGGCGGCGTCGAGTTTCTGCTCGACATCATTCCCGACAGCGCGATCGGCGCCTTCGCCAGGGGCGATATTCTGCAGGTGCTGCTGTTCTCGCTGCTGTTCGGCTTCGCGCTCCTGGCGCTCGGCGAGCGCGGCCGCGCGCTGCGCGTCATCGTCGACGATCTCGGCCACGCCATGTTCGGCGTCATCGCCATCGTCATGAAGGCGGCGCCGGTCGGCGCCTTCGGGGCCATGGCCTATACGGTGGCGAAATACGGTTCGACCGCGCTTCTGTCGCTCGCCGGACTTGTCGGCCTGTTCTATCTCACGGCCGGGCTCTTCGTGACCTTGGTGCTGGGCCTCATCGCCCGCGCGGCCGGCTTCAACATCTTCAGCCTCATCGTCTATCTGCGCGACGAATTGCTGATCGTGCTCGGGACCTCGTCCTCGGAAAGCGCCCTACCCGCGCTGATGGAAAAGCTGGAGCGGCTCGGCTGTTCGAAATCGGTCGTCGGACTCGTCGTGCCGACCGGCTATTCCTTCAATCTCGACGGCACTAATATCTATATGACGCTGACGACGCTGTTCATCGCCCGCGCCATGGGCGTCGAGCTAGACGCGACGCATCAGGCGACGATCCTTATCGTCGCGATGCTCACCTCCAAGGGCGCGAGCGGCGTTTCAGGCGCCGGCTTCATCACTTTGGCGGCGACATTGACCGCCGTCGATCCGCAATTGGCGCCGGGCATGTCGCTGGTGCTCGGCGTCGACAAATTCATGAGCGAATGCCGGGCGCTGACCAATTTCATCGGCAATGGCGTCGCCGCGATCGTCGTCGCTAAGTGGGAGGGCGAACTCGACCGCGCCCGCCTCGAAAGCGGACTCGCCCGCCGCATCGATCCTTCCGATGTGGAAACCGCCGTCGCCACGGATTGACGCCGCTTGCAGCGGACGCTGGCCGATGCTAGAACAAAAAAAGAACACTGGCACCGCGACGGCGCATCATCTGTGGACAAGGCGCGCCGGCGCGCCGGACGGCCGGCCTTTGCACTAGAGTGCGGCGATCTAGCGAGCGGAGAGAGTCATGGCGGGCAGCGTCAACAAAGTGATCCTGATCGGCAATCTCGGCCGCGATCCCGAGGTGCGCACCCTGCCCTCGGGCGATCGCGTCGTCTCCTTTTCGGTGGCGACGACCGAGTCCTGGCGCGACAAGAACACCGGCGAGCGCAAGGACCGCACCGAATGGCACAACATTTCCATATTCAATGAGAATCTCGGCAAGATCGCCGAGCAATATTGCCGCAAGGGCTCGAAAATCTATCTCGAAGGCCAGTTGCAGACCCGCGAATATACCGACAAGGACGGCAATCAGCGCAAGGCGACGGACGTGGTGCTGCAGCGGTTTCGCGGCGAGCTGACGCTGCTCGACAGCAAGGGCGGCGGACGCGGCGAAGGCGATTACGACAGCGGCGGCTATGGCCAGAGCGGCGGCTCGTTCGGCCGCTCCTCGCCGATGGAGCGCGCCCCCGGCGAGCGGCGCCCCGCTCCGGCCGGAAAGCTCTCCGACCAGCTCGACGACGATATTCCCTTCTGATTGCCGTTCTGATCGCCTTACGCGCGACCGCGCGACGCATAGTCAAGAACGATTTCCGCCGCCCTTGCGCTGGGCGATCGGCCTGCTTCGAGCAGGCGCGCGCGCACGCGCTTGAATGCGGCGATCTGCGCGTCGCGGGCGGCGCTCTCTCCGATCAGCGGCCGGAGCGCTCCGGCGAGGGCGCGCGGCGTCGCCTGATCCTGCAGGAATTCCGGCGCGACATTCTCGCCGATAACAAGATTTGGCAGCACGATCGAGTCGACATTGACGAGAAAGCGCAACAGCGATTCAGCGCGCGAGACCCGATAGGCGACCGCCATCGGAACCTCGGCGAGCGCCAGTTCCAGCGTCGCCGCGCCGGACGTGACGAGCGCGGCGCGCGCCCTGCGAAAGGCGGCGAATTTTTCCGCCTGGCCAATCAGACGCGGCGTCATCGGCCAGCCCTGCAATTCGCGGCGCAAAGCCTGTTCCATAGAAGGCGCGACCGGAATGACGACGTCGAAATCGGCGCGTTCGCGCAGGAGAAATTCAAGCGTCTTGCCGTAAATCGGCGTCATGCGCCGCACTTCGGCGAGGCGCGATCCCGGCAGCACGAGCAGCGATCGCGCGCCGTCGCGGTCGCGAGAATGCGGAGTCAATTCGTCGAGCCGCTCGACCAGCGGATGGCCGACATAGACGCATCGCGGTCCGCCAAGCCGCGCATGCGCCTGCGGCTCGAAGGGCAGCAGCGCCAGCACGCAATCGACATAGTGCCGCATCGCGCGCGCGCGACCCGGCCGCCACGCCCAAACGGTGGGACTGACGTAGTCGACGATCGGCAGTTCGGGCCTTGCGGCGCGGACGCGACGCGCGACGCGATGGGTGAAATCCGGCGCGTCGATAAGTACGAGACAATCGGGGGGCCGATCGACGATCGCGCGCGCGGTCTCATCGATGCGCCGTAAAATTCGCGGCAGACGCGCGATCACCGGAACGAGCCCCATCACCGCGATGTCTTCAAGCGGAAACAGCGAAGCCAGTCCTTGGTTCGTCATCGCTTCGCCGCCGACGCCGGCGAAAACGATGTCGGCGCGCGCGACGCGCAGGGCGCGCATCAGGGCCGCGCCGAGCTGATCGCCGGAGGCTTCGCCGGCTATAAGAAAGATTCGCGGCGCCGTCATGATTATTCAGCGCGCGGGGGGCGCGCACAGCGGGCGCGTCGACGGCGCGCGCAGGAATTCGACGATCGCCGCAACGTCTGCGTCGCCATCGCATGCCTGCGACAGAATTTCGATGCGCTCGCTCAGCACCCGCGCGTCGCTTCGGGCAAACAGCAGGCGATAGGCGCCTCGCAGCCGCTCGATGCGCTCGGCCGCGAAGCCGCGCCGCTTCAATCCGACAAGATTGAGCCCGAAAAGATGGGCGCGATTGCCGCAAGCGAGGGCGAAGGGAATGACGTCGCCTTCGACGCCTGACAACCCGCCGACAAAGGCCTGCGCGCCGATGCGCACATTCTGATGCACCGCCGTCGCGCCGCCGATCATCGCGCAATTCCCGATCTCGACATGGCCGCCGAGCAGAACCTGATTGGACAATATCACGTCGTCGCCGAGCCGGCAGTCATGAGCGACATGCGACGAAGCGAGACATAGGCAGCGCGCGCCGATGCGCGTGCCTTCCCCGGCGCCCGCATTGATCGTCACGCCTTCTCGAATGACGCAATCATCGCCGATCGTCAGCGCGCCCTCCGCCAGCGCGGCTTTGACGTCCTGCGACGGCAGGCCGATGGCGGCGAAGGGGTAGATCTTGGCGCGCGCGCCGATGCGCGTCCGGCCGCCGACGACGACGTGGGAACGGAGCCTCGCGCCGTCGCCGATCTCGACGAAGGCGCCGATATGGCAGAAAGGTCCGACGACGACGCCGGCGCCGAGCCGCGCGCCGTCTTCGACGACGCTGGAAGGATGGACCGACGCGGTCATTGTCGCATCCGGCGCGGCGATCCTAAGCGCCCATCATGATGCTGATCTGCGCCTCGCAGACCAGCACGCCGTCGACCGTCGCCCGTCCAGCATACCACCAGATGTTGCGCTTCTGCGCAGTCTTCGTCAGGTGGAATTCGACGCGGTCGCCGGGCGTGACCGGTTTGCGAAACTTGGCGTTGTCGATCGTGACGAAATAGACGAGACGCGAACGCTCCGCGCCGTTCGTCGCGCGGATGGCGATCACGCCGGCGGTCTGCGCCATCGCCTCGATAAGCAGAACGCCGGGCATGATCGGCCGCTCGGGAAAGTGCCCCTGAAACTGCGGTTCATTGACCGTGACGTTCTTCACGCCGACGCAGGATTCATCGCCGCGAATGTCGAAGATGCGATCGACCAGCAGAAACGGATAGCGATGCGGCAACTGACTCATGATCTGCAAAATGTCGGCGCTTTCGAGAGTCGCGCCGGCCGCGGCCTCGACCATGGTGTCCTCCTTTTGAAGCAGGGCCAACGCCGTGCTCGTTTTTGTCGGCGTGTCTTACGTCGGCTTGTCCTTGCGCGCGAGTCGGTCGACGAGCGCCGCGCCGCGCAGGAACCGCCGCAACGGGCGCGCCGGCGCGCCGCCGACCCTTTGTCCGGCCGGCACGTCGCGCATGACCCCGGATTTGGCCGCCACCGCGGCGCCTTCGCCGATCGTGAGGTGGCCAGCGACGGCCGACTGCCCGCCAAGCGCGACAAAATCGCCGATCTCGCATGAGCCGGCGATGCCCGACTGTGCGACGATGGCGCAAAACCGGCCGATCACCACGTTGTGGCCAATCTGTACGAGATTGTCGATCTTCGTCCCTTCGCCGATGATCGTATCGCGCGAGGCGCCCCGATCGATCGTCGCATTGGCGCCGATCTCGACATCGTCTTGCACGATCACGCGGCCGATTTGCGGAGTCTTCAGATAGCCCTGTCGGGTCGCTACGAAGCCGAAACCGTCCTGTCCGAGCCGCGCCCCCGGATGAATCACGACGCGGTCGCCGATCAGCGCATGCGTCAGGCTGACATGCGCGCCGATCGAACAGTCGCGCCCGACCCGCACTTGGGGGCCGATGACCGCTAGCGGGCCGATGATCGTTCCGGCGCCGATCTCGGCGCCGGGCCCGATCACCGCGCCGGGATCGACGATGACGCCGGGCTCCAACCGAGCCCCCGGATCCACGACCGCGCCCGGAGAGACGCCGCTTGACCGAAACAGCGACGCGGGCCGGAGCGCGTCGGGAAAAAGATGCGCGGTCGCAAGCGTCATGGCGCGCTGAGGATCGTCGACGACAAGCGCGGCGACGGATGTTGGAAGCTGGGCGAGGTCGCGCGCGCGCAGGAAACACGCGGTCGCGCGGCATTCCGAGAGCGCCTTGCGATAGCGTGGACTGTCGTAGAAGCAGAGATCGCCCGGCTTGCTCCAGTCGAGCGGCGCAACGCCGATGATGAGAGCGGACGCAAGCTCGCCGGAAGGCGAGCGGCCCGAACCGCCGCGGATTTCGGCGCCGGCGATCCGCGCGATCTCGTCCAAAGACGCGGGTCGCGCCAAGGGAAAAAAGTCTGCGGCGCTCACAGTGAAATGTCCGGAGCCGCGAGGCTCGTCAGAGCGTCAGACGTTCGCCGGGCGCGATTCGCCCGGCGACCTTCGCCGACCATCAGAAGTTGGTGCCGCCGCTGAAGCGGAAGTTCTGGGTGATGTCGCCTTGGACCCTTGAGGTCACGACCGCATAGTCAAAGCGAATCGGTCCCATCGGCGAATTCCACAGCACCGAGGCGCCAACCGACGAACGTATCGCGAAATTGTTCGAGACCGGCGTCAGGCAACTGCCTTGACCGAAGGCGGCCAACGCCGTGTAGGCGGCGACACATGTGCCAATCTGACCTGGCGCGAATATCGGTATGGTGGGCATATTGTTCGCGTAATTGGTCCTTCCACTGAAATTCCACAGCGAGCCCGCGTCGGCGAAGAGCGCCCCCCTCAATCCGAGATCCTTTGGCAGACCCCAGATCGGGAACTGAACCTCGAGCGAACCGCCCACATATTGGGAGCCGCCAAGCGAGTTACCGCGGTTGTTGCTGAGGCTCGTCAAGACATTCCAATCGCGCGGGCCAAGGCCGCCCGGCGCAAAGCCGCGCACCAGGCTCGGACCGAGATTGAAATTATCCTGAATGCGCGCCTTGTAGTTGCCGAAGGTCGACAGGTCGCCGCCTTGCAGGCGAGCGATGCCGACCACGTCGTCGAGGTAGGGAACCTCCTTGAAGTAACGGATGTCGCCGGTCGTGCGAAGGTAACGCGCGCCGCCGCCGAGACCGGCCGCGTCCTGATTGAGCGACGCCAGCCAGCCATTATGCGGATTCTTGAAATTGTCGATCGTGCTGTAGTTCAGCGAGTAGCCGACGAGCGACGTGACCAGCGTCCCCTCCGACCCTTTAATGCCCAGCGAGGCTTCGCCGTTCGACTGACAGTTGACCAGCAGGCTCGGAAAGTCCGGCTGCGGGTAGAACGGGCTGAAGCCCGGCGTGTAGCCGGGAACCGGCACCAGACAGTCGTTGTACGGGCGGTTCTTGTCGTTCGGGATCGAGATCGTCGTCTGATAGATCGAGTAGTGCGGCGAGAAGCTGAGTTCGTCGGTGATCGGTATGCCGAAGCGCACCGTGCCGCCGATCGAGGTCGAACTGTAGATGGAGTAGCTGTAGGCGTCCTGCCGGCGCGCAAAGACGTCGAAACCGGCCGCGATCCGCTGGTCCAGGAAATAGGGCTCGGTAAAGCTGAACGTCACGCCGCGGGCGATCTGGCCGGCCTGCACCGAAAGTCGAACCGCCTGGCCGCGGCCCATGAAGTTGCTTTCCGACACGGACACTTCGGCGATGAAGCCCTGGTTGGTCGAATAGCCGCCGGAGACGCCGAAGTTGCCGGTGGGCTGATCTTCAACGTCGACGTTCAGGATCACACGGTCGGGCGCCGAGCCCGGCTCATTGGTGACCTTCACCTTCTTGAAATAGCCCAGTCCGTTCAGACGGCGCTCGGCTCGATCGATCAGCACGCGGTTATAGGCGTCGCCTTCGCCGATATCGAATTCCCGGCGAATGACATAGTCGCGCGTGCGCGAATTGCCGTGGATGTTGATGCGTTCGATATAGACCCGCGGTCCTTCCTCGAGCAGGAACTGAATGGCGACCGTTTGATCCGCCGGATTGCGCTGGCCGCGGGGACGCGCCTGGGTGAAGGCATAGCCCTTCTTGGAGATTTCGCGCGTCAAGGCTTCGACGGTCTTCTCGACCGCGTCGCCGTTGTAGACGTCGCCGGGCTCAAGGCGCAGCAGATCGTTCAGCGCGGCCCCGTCCACGTCGGGCAGATGCGATTCGACGCTCACCGACGACACGCGATATTGCGGCCCTTCATTCACGGTAATGGTGATGATGTAGCCGCCGGCCGACGGATCGAATTGCACGTCGGAACTGATCACCCGGAAATCGGCGTAACCGTTCTTGAGATAGAAGCGACGAATGAGTTCGAGGTCCGCGGCGATTCGATCCGGATCGTAAACGTCGCTCGTCTTGAGGAACGACAGAAAGTTCATCTCCGTCGTTTCCATCATGCCGACGAGACGGCCCGTGGAATAGACTTCGTTGCCGATGAACCGGATTTCCTTAACGCCGGTCTTGTCGCCTTCGACAACGGTGAAAACCAGGTCGACACGTCCGTTCGGCAGATCGACCGTGCGGTAGCTCACCTTCGCCGCGGCGCGTCCCGACCGGCGATAGACTTCCGTCAAACGCACGACGTCGGTCTCGGCGAGTTGCGGGTTGAACGGCGTACGGGCGCGCGAGCGCACCTGCTCCTGCAGGGTGTCTGTCTTGACCTTGCTGTTGCCTTCGAATGCGACTCGATTGATGTCCGGCGCGGCGAATGCCGGAACGCTAAAGGCCAACATGGCTGCGGCGACGACCGCGAACAGGAACGAAGTTTTCCAAATGCCGCTGATTGAGCGCATGTAATGCAGGTCCTCGTCGCAACGTCGCCGCCTGAGCCGCGGCGCGATCTTCATGTTTAAAGCGCCGACGATCGACGCTCCGCCAGCGTTGAGCGATTCCTTCTACAGGGTTTACCCAACCCTGCAAACGCAGAATAAATATTGTTTTCGCAATTTGTCGAAGGCGTGACGTTAAAGCCACGATTCATGGTCAGCGCATGGTTAAGGCGTGACGCCGGATACGCGATCATGTCCAAATTGCGACTCAAATCGCACGCTTCCGCGGCGCTAAGACGCCGCATCGGCGCCGGCCGCTTTAGCGTCAGGAGCCGGAGCCGGCGAGCTTGTGGATAAGACGCGCGATGTCGTTGTAAGTGGAAAAAATCATCAGCGCCCCGACCATCGCCAGACCGACGCGAAAGGCGACTTCCTGCGCGCGCTCGTTCAGCGCGCGGCCGCGCGCCGCCTCGATCGCGAAGAACAGCAAGTGACCGCCGTCCAGCAGCGGCACCGGCATCAGATTGAGCAGACCTATCGACACCGAGAGAATCGCGATGAGGCTCAGCAGCGGCGCCATGCCGACCTTGGAGGCCGCCTGCGCCATCTGCCCCGAGACCTGGGCGATGCCGATTGGTCCCGATAGCTGATCGGCGCTCTCGCGGCCGGTGACCAGCCCGCCGATGTAACTGCCCGTGCGACGCACGACCGTCCAGGTTTCCTGCACGCCCATGGCCAGCGCGTCGGCCGGACCGTATTTCTCCCGGCGGATGTCGGCGGCGGCCTTCGAAGCCTGGATGCCGAGCATGCCGATGCGAACCTTGCCGATCGCGCTTTCGACTTCGCGCAGCGCCGGGACGGCGGGCAGCGTCAACTCCTGATCGCCGCGCTGTACGACGAAGACGAGTTTCTTGTCGGCCGACGCCGACACGATTTCCTGTAGCTTCGAAAATGAATCGATCGGCGCGCCGTCAACGCTGAGCACCAGATCGCCAGGAAGAAAGCCCGCAGCGGCCCCGGCGCCCCCGGCGGTGAGCGAACCGACGCGCGGCGCATAGATCGTGCGCCCGTAAACGCCGAAAAGGATGGCGAAAATCGCAATCGCCAGAACGAAATTGGCGAAAGGCCCGGCGAAGACGATGGCGGCGCGCTTCCACACCGGCTGCGCGGCGAAGGTCACTTTGCGTTCGGCCGCCGGCATCGCGCGCACGGCTTCTGGGTCCGGCGCGCTCGCGGCGTTGGCGTCGCCATGGAAGGTGACATAGCCGCCGAGCGGAATGCCCGCGATGCGCCAGCGCGTGCCGTGACGGTCCACGCGCGACCAGAGCTCGGGTCCGAAACCGATCGAGAAGGCGTCGACCTTCACGCCGCACCAGCGGCCGACGATAAAGTGCCCGAACTCATGCACGAACACGACCAGCGTCAGGACGAACACGAAGGGCAAAAGGTAGAAGGCGAAGGTGGTCAGGATGTTTAGCAAAGCGCTGTCTCGCCGGTCTCGCATGCGCCAAGCCCGACGGCGGCGCACGCCATGATCATTGCAACGTCAGCATGCCCGATGCGGCATGTCCGGCCAAGGCCGATCGCGATCTTTCTCTGACAATATGGTCCACGGCGAGGGCGTCCTCAACGCTTTCCGGCGCATTTGCGGTTCCGTCGCGCAGGGCGGCCTCGCAGGCCTCGGCCACATGGCGGGAAATCCCGTCGAAGGAAATGCGCCGGTCGAGGAAAGCCTCCACGGCGATTTCATTGGCGGCGTTGAGCACGGTCGGCAGGCCGCCGCCGGCGCGCAAGGCGTCGAGCGCCAGTCCCAGCGCCGGAAAGCGTTCGAAATCAGGCGCTTCAAAGGTCAGAGTGGCGATTTTCGCCAGATCGAGACGCGGCGTCGGCGTCGCCAATCTGTCGGGGTAGCCGAGACAATGGGCGATCGGCGTGCGCATGTCCGGCGCGGCCATCCCCGCCGTCACCGAGCCGTCGGAAAAGGCGACGAGGCCATGCACGATCGACTGCGGATGAACGACGACGTCGAGCTTTTCGGCCGGCACGCCGAAGAGATGATGGGCTTCGATCAGTTCGAGCCCCTTGTTCATCATGCCCGCCGAATCGACGGTGATTTTCGGACCCATCGCCCAGTTCGGGTGATTGAGCGCCTCTTCGACGCGCGCCTCGGCGATTCGCTCCTTGCTCCAGGTGCGGAACGGGCCGCCCGAGGCGGTGATGATCATGCGCTCGATTCGGGACGGGTCCTCGCCGCCGAGCGCCTGGAAAATGGCGTTGTGCTCGCTGTCCATGGGCAGCAGCCGCACCCCAGCCTCGGCGGCGGCGCGCATGAAGGGAACGCCGGCGCAGACCAGACATTCCTTGTTGGCGAGCGCCACGTCGCGGCCCGCGGCGAGCGCGGCGTAGGTCGGCTCCACGCCGGCCGCGCCGACGATCGCGGAGACGACCAGATCGGCGTCGCGCAGCGCGGCCTCGATGACCGCCTCGCGTCCCGCGGCCGCCTGAATATTCGTCCCGGCGAGCGCCGCCTTGAGCGCGTCATAGGCGGTCTCGTCGCGAATCGCGGCGAATTCGGCCCCGACGGCGCGGGCGACGCGCGCGAGCGCCTCGACGTCCCGTCCGCCCGCCACCGCCGATACCGAAAACCTTTCCGGATCGCGCTCGAGCAGATCGACCGTCGAACGGCCGATCGAACCGGTCGCGCCGAGGAGGACGATGCGACGCGGCGCATGCGTCCGCCATTGCGACGAATCGCGCCTCTCAGTCTGTCCATTTCCTGACGCCATCCGCTCCGCCTTACCAGAAGAAGAGACCCGCGGCCACCGACGGCCCGCCGCGCAGCAAGCCCACCGTCGCGGCGAAAACGCTGGCGAAGATGAAGCCGTCGAGCCGATCCATGATTCCGCCATGGCCCGGAATGAGCCGGCTTGAGTCCTTCACGCCGAAGCGGCGCTTGACCGAGGATTCGAAAAGATCGCCGACCTGGGAAAAGGCGGCGGCGGCAAGGCCCAGCATGAAGACTGGCCAGGACGCAAGTTGCGGACCACCCCCGAAATAGGCGGCGCAAAGGCCAAGCATGGCGCCGCAGACGACGCCGGTAATCGTGCCGGACCAGGTCTTTCCCGCCGATATTCGCGGCCAGAGCTTTGGTCCGCCGATCAGCCTGCCGCCGAAATAGGCAAAAATATCGGTGCCCCAGACGGTGGCGAACAGGAAGGCGACGGCAAGCGCGCCGACCTCGGGCGATTCGCGCAACAGGCAAACGGCGAAGGCGGGCGCGCCAGCATAGACGATGCCGGTCGCCGCCCAGAGGCGGCGGTCGGCGCCCGCGAAGCCTGCGCCCGCCAGGGCAAGGAACGCAATCGCCAGAGCCGCGGCGCCCGGCATGGCCACGCGCCCAAAGGCCGCGGCGGCCGCGACCGCCGCGCCGCCGACCGCGATTCGAGCCGCGC